>Ga0207114_1150_pt1 | contig 18244 bp, 12 predicted proteins | sample Alteio_BWMinHeat_70_FD_153560 | JGI IMG/M metagenome (GOLD analysis project Ga0207114, IMG submission 153560) | Enriched cells from forest soil in Barre Woods Harvard Forest LTER site, Petersham, Massachusetts, United States -... | ecosystem: Environmental > Terrestrial > Soil > Temperate forest >... | reverse complement strand
TCCTTCGCCGAAGTCAGGATGGTTATAGCAACTGGTCCACTTGAACATCCGGCTGCGTCAGTAGCTATGCATGTATAGTTTCCTATGAGACCAGTCGCAGTGGAAGTTCCTTGTCCACCTCCTGGAACCGGGTTCCAGGAGTATGTGTAAGCAGGTATACCTTGTTGTGCCTTTACTGTGGCAGAACCACCAGCCCCGGAACAATTTCCGTCGACTGTAGAAAGAAGAGAAATGTTGACTCCTGTATTTCCTATCGTGTTGATTGCCGTATCACTACAGGAGGACATATCCATCACGACAACAGAGTAGGAACCAGGGGTAAGACCCCTGGCAGTATCAGCCGATGAGAGGCTCGCATTTGACCAGGAATAAGTGTACCCCGGATTGCCACCCGATACTGAAACTGAATCAAATCCGTTCGCTTTTCCGCATTGAGAAGCTCTTGGAAAGAATGTAACATGAATCGGGTCTGGTGAAAGCACTGATGTTGTGTCGTGAGTTGAACATCCATTTGAATCTACTACAGTTAGCGTATAATGACCAGGGCAAACAGCTACACAGTTGCTAGTGGAATAACCTGATGTCCAATAATAGCTGTACGGGTGGATTCCTCCAGAGACGGTGGAGTTAAGGTTGCCACTACAAATATTATGACAAGGAACAGTGGAACCTGTAAGGCTTAGACTCAGTTTTGTTGGCTGAATAATCGAATCCACTCGATTTACCTGACACCCTTTGGAGTCTTTTACAAAACAGGTATAATGACCAGGCGTAAGACCAATAGCAGAATCCGAAATACTAGAATTGCCAGACCATGAATAAGTAAATGGTGCTGTACCACCAGAAATTGCAATTTTAATTTTACCGTTATGTAGTCCGAAACAGGTCACATTAGATATGCTAGCGGTTAACACAGGCAAATTGTTATAAAGGATACTGGTCACTCCAGTTGCTATGCAGCTGGCAGAATCTTTTGCCATAAGGGTGTAATTTCCGACTGCCAATCCGCTTACGTTTGCTGTTCCTTGTCCGGTACCAGGTGCAGGTGACCAGGAATAGGTTATAGTTGCTTTTCCATTGGTCACAGTTGCTTTAGCTGTTCCATCTGATCCTGGAATGCAAGAAGAAGGAGCTGTTATAAAACTCACACTTCTTGTTGGGGGTGGAGAGATTATTACAGTGGAGGTAGCTGAAAGGCAACCGTCACTGGCCGTGACCTGGACATGATATGTTCCAGCCTGAAGTTGAGTTACAGATGCTGTTCCTTGACCAGCTCCAGGCGTTGGGGACCAGGAATAACTGTATGGTGTTGCCCCTAAGCTGACTGAAATTGACGCAGATCCTTCGTTTCCGGGACTGCATGTTTTTTCATTCGCCTGAGAGACTAATGCTATTTGAGGACGGGTACAAATTTTCCATCGTGCTATTTTATGCGCCACAATCCTACCGGCCTGGTCAAAATTCCCACCAGCATATAAATAATTATTTGAAATCGCAAGAGCGTGCACTTCCCCAGCGACTCCCGAATCTAATACATACCACTGAGTGCCGTCCCACTGAGCAATACTGTTAGCAGCCTTTCCTCCTGCGTGATAGAAAAAACCTCCGGCGTAGACATTGTTTCCAGATATGGCAATAGCAGAGACCGTATTGTCCACACCAGCACCTACGGGAGACCAGGTTGTCCCATCCCACTTGGCTATCCCTATTGCCGGAACTCCTCCGGCTTTGATAAAGGCACCTCCTGCATACATATTGGTACCTGAAGGGGCAAGAGTGAATACCTGACCACCTGCATCTGTCCCTGAACCCAGAGTTGACCAGGAGGCCCCGTCCCATTTGGCGATGTTGTTGTATCCGAAATTTCCTCCGGCACTGTTGAATCCTCCACCTACATAAAGGTCTGTACCTATGGATGCCAATGCATAAACAGTGCCGGAGCCATCGAGTCCTGACCCAAGGGCAGACCAGGTCGTCCCGTTCCATTTGGCAATACAGCTCGCGGTTACCCCTCCTATAGAATTGAAATTACCTCCTGCATACAGGTCAGTACCAATGACGCCTAACGCACTTATTGGCCCTCCACCTCCTCCAACTGAGGACCAGGAAGTCCCATTCCATTTGGCAACTCCTGGAGCCGTAATGCCATTTATTACAGAAAAGCTACCTCCTATATAGAGATCAGTTCCTATCATAACCATTGCTTTTACATAGCCATCCATGCTTGAGTCCAAGGGTAACCATTTTGTACCATTCCATTGTGCAACATATCTGGTTGCAGTATCACCTGCTATTGAAAACTCTCCTCCTACAAATAAATTATTTCCGGAAACAGCTACCGCATCAACAATGCCATTTATTCCTGCCTGTGGATTAGTCCAATTTTTCCCATTCCACTTTGCCAGGCAGTCAACAGGACCAATGTCAGCCCCGGTAAAGTCACCACCAGCATAAACGTTTGAAGCAAAATAAGTCAAAGCATAAACAGTATTTGAGGACATACCGTTTCCCATAGGATGCCAGGATGATCCATCCCATGAGGCAACATCCGGCGCGGTTTTTCCTCCGGCTGTAGTAAAGTAGCCTCCAGCATATAAAGACGTTCCTTGGCAGATCAGGGAATAAACAAATCCTCCATAAAAAGATCCTCCGGTTATTCCTGTGCCTAGTGGGGACCATGTTGTCCCGTTCCAGCAGGCAACCGAACTTGCCGGATTACCTCCAGCATTGGCGAATTGCCCTCCGGCATAAAGGTTCGTACCCGAAACCGCAAGAGTTGCCACCATCGCATCTATCCCTGCTCCCAAAGCATACCAGGTACTCCCATCCCATCTGGCGATATTCGTAGCCACAACGCTTCCAGCATGAGAAAATCCACCACCAACATACAAATCACCGCCTATAACAGCCAGAGCATAAACAGGAGCTCTGGTTCCGATAGTAAGTGATGACCAGGACGTCCCATTCCATTTGGCAACATAATTCACTGTCACGCCTCCGGCCATTGTAAACATTCCCCCTGCATAGAGATCCGTTCCAAGGACAGCAAGAGAAGTGACCCTTCCGTTCAAACCGCTCCCGAGGGCAGACCATGAACTTCCATTCCATTGTGCTATATGACTGGCAGGGACTCCACCGGCAGTTGTAAAACTTCCTCCTGCATACAGGGTTGTGCCGGAAATGGCCAAAGCGTACACGGTATCATTCACCCCTGCTCCAAGTGCAGTCCAGCTTGTGCCATTGAACTGGATTACATCATTGCTTCCGGAATAGGTAAACGTCCCACCCACATACATTTGCGTGCCTGAAGTTGCGAGTGCATGAATATTGTTGAAAAAGCTTGAATTTATATTTAACCCGAGTGCATTCCAGTTCTGGGCTTTTAAGTTGGAAGTAAATAATACCAGGAGGAGGCAAAAATGAGGAATGCAGGATAAACGGAGTAAATAGTTCTTCATGTCCTTTAGTTTAACTTGTAAAATAGCTGGAATTGCACTAGCAAGTTAGTAATAAAACTGAAGCTTCAAAGTGAGCTTGAGTGGGTTGTTGGTTGGGATTAGTAGTTTGCCTGAAATGGACAGTAAAACGAGTGAGGAAGAAAACAAGACAATGCCAGATTGGATGAAACACAGCTTAAATTTATTTCAATTGGACAATTGCCCCAACGGTGAAGTTTAAATTCCAATAGTTTTGTGGAAAAATGGACAGTGTTGTGTTGCGGGTATATTGTAACATTGAATTATTCGTTTCGGTGAGGGTCTCCACAACCTGATCAATCCGGCCAAATGAATAATCGATTCCGAGACGGAAAGTGGTCCCACCATTTGCTTTGTACCCCAAACCAACACCTGTGAGCATCATCATTCCTATTCCCCAGCTTTCGCTATTCGTTATGTGCCTGTAATAATATTGAGCAGGCACGTCGTAATTAATCTGGGTCTGAGGAGAGTTTCCGGAAAACATTCCAGCCTGTAATTTCATGTCGAGGGAAAAGGTTTCCTTTTTATTAAAGAAGAATTCCCGGAAATAACCGGTCAGGACTCCTCTTTGTTGCCACATATCGTTGGCCAGAACGGTAGTGTACCCATCGCCGGAATCATTACTCTGGAAGAATACATCCCTGTTGTAATTATTAAATGTACAAAACACCGTGGTGAGAATCCCTTGCTTTTTAAAGAGCAAGCAATGGAATAGAGAGATATTTGTGCCATTTTTCCTATACTTATAACCGTCTCCATTCGGCGCATTGGGGTTCAAAACAAGTGTAGGTACGTTCAATCCGACATTTATGGAAAGAAGATTGTGAATGGATTCCGGTACAGGCTCAGTTTGACCAAAGGAGAATTGTGCTTGAAGTATAACGACAAACAAGAAGGAAATCTTCAGGATCGAGAGGAACGGCTTACTCATAGCTTTTGATTCTTCAGGTTCTGTCAAATGTACTCAATGATAGGATCAGTTTATCAGAATTGATTAGATAGTGCCCTTTAATTGAGTAGATGGTAGGTTTGAAGGGGTGGATTGTTAAAGTGATAGCCTCTTGTAGTATGTCCACCTTTTTCGTAAATTGCATTGACGGTAGAGGAAGGGACGATTCTATAATCTTAGCTTAATGAAACGACATTTACTTTTTATCCTTTCTTTTTTACCAGTGATCTGCTTCTCCCAAAATTGGCAGATGGTTAATCCGCATATGGAAGCATACTTTGTCGAACCTTCCCGGACTATGCATGCCATCAAGCCTGATTCTACAAGGCTAATCATAGGTGATTCGGTTTATTTTCACTTTCGAACTGTTGGATTTACAACAAATCCCGCCCCCTGTAATGGTGACCCTATGATGCCTTCCTGGACCGGACTTAAAACCGTTATCCATCCCGACGGCGAAAATGTTTTTTTTAATAGAGCGGGCGATAGCTTACATATCTTTTCTAAAGCTATGGTTGGCAATTCCTGGAAATTGTATGCATATTCAAATGGCAATTATTTACAGGCCAGCATAACCAGTGTAGCAATTACGAATGTTTTGTCCATTCCGGATTCTATTAAGGTCGTCAGCCTTCAGGCGTACGACAATATGGCAACTCCTATCGCCAATTCTTTCAACGGAAAACAAATTGTTTTAAGCAAAGCTCATGGAATCATCCAGTTCTATAATATATTCAACTTTCCTCAGGATACGACCTCTTACAGGATTATAGCAGGTCACAGATTAACTTATGGAGAGGTATACGACTTTCAGATCGGGGATGTTTTTGAACACAATATCAGTTACAACAATGGACCGCCTACAACCATTGTTAGAAAAGTAATCGGTAAGGCGCTTTGGACTGATTCCGTTCGATATACTTTTGTTGATACAACGTACACTCGAACTTTGACTGGATGCTGCACGATCAACTCCTTTTCAAATGTAAACACATATTCTGTATTGTACGCCCATCTAAGTCTCCCTATAAATGGCCCTTACTTGCCCGAACAAAGCAGCATTTCCGCTAATTCAGCATTCGACTATAGCATGAAGAGCGGAAATGGGAATTGTGATCCGTTAAGCATAAGTAATTGTGATTATGACTATCTGGTTTACCAATCTTCTTGCTGGGGTGAGGCCTTCGAGCCTGTTTATGACTGTCTAACATATACAGCTGGATTAGGTGAGATACGTACAACAAACTACACTACCATTGGTGGAAATTCATCCGATGAAACCATTGTTTATGTCAAAAAAGGAGCACTTGTCTGTGGAGCTTGGGTTTCAACGCCTGCCGGAATTCTGGAAAATCCGTCATTGAACGAATTAAATCTTTCTCTTTATCCGAATCCAGTCAGCAGCTCCCTGACAATAACCTGGAGTGTTTCTATGGGAGCGCGAACATGCGAGTTTGAGATTTTTAATAGTATTTCTGGCAAATCTGTTCAATCAGTGAAATGGGAAGATTCAAGCGGAACGGGCATCATTGATATATCCTCACTTTCAGCAGGAATATATTTTGTCCGGTTGAAAACAGGAAATTTTTCTCTGAATTCAAAGTTTGTTAAAGAATAGCAGAAGGCCACCCCGACCTTTACAAAAGTTTACACTTTTCAGAGAATCCACTACCCATACCGGCCTCATCTTTTTAATCCAATTCTCCAAAAAAGTTAGGATTGGGCATGAGCCGGATTCAATAAAAAGCCCATTCCCGAATCCGCCCAAAACAGATCAAATTTCAGATCCCAATTCCCGGTAATCCGGAAACTCTCCCAAAAAGAAGCCTGACAAGGCGTTCAAAAGTCAATCAAGGTAGTACATGATTTTATTGTAGATAATAAATGACAGGAATCTGGACATTTTAACGAAAAATGAAAAGTTTGGAAGAGTTTTTAAAAATTCGGCAAATCTCGGCAAAAGTCAGAACCGAAGTCAAAAGCATTGATTTCAATTAGTAAGCCTAGAAGAAGTTATTTCTTAGGCTCATTGAGTAACAATCGAAGACCAAGCAGTGCATGCAGGAGCTCTTATCGGGAGCATACAACTCTTCTTACCAACACCTGCCCATCAATCACAATCTTGATAAAGTAAAGACCGGAATCCAGGCTGTTGGCTGCAGCATCAAAGTTTATATCACAAACTCCGCACAGGTGGTTATTACGGAGCAAGGTTTGAATCTTTTGTCCGGTTGCATTGAATACTTCTATTTGTACATCTGAAGCTTTATCCAGTGTAAAGAAGATCTGAGTAATGCTGGTAAAAGGATTTGGATAAATATGAACAGGAACGCCGGTACTGTGTTCTAAAACAGAGGTATGAAAGCCCGGGTCTATCAGAATGCTTAGTCCGTGTGTTTCAATTGCAGTAAGTTTTCCAGAAGAATCTACAACTTCGAATCCTTCTACATTCAGATTGAGGTAAGTGGGAACAGAGATGGAGGGTGATGCCATGAAATGCAATATACCCACTTTCCCGGAACCATTCCTATTTGTATGATTGGTCCTAACGAGGGCTCCATGTGCAATATCTGAGGGTTCGATGACTTTAGCTATGGTAAGTGCATTGGTGCCTGGTGTAGCCAGCCAGCTTGGGGGATAAGAAAGGTTGACGGTGCCTGCCTGTATCAATGTGGCATCGAAGGAAGCATCTACAGCGAAGCCGTAAATATTCTTACTCGGCATAGCAGCCGATCCAAGCCAGAGTTCTGCATCAATCATCGCACCAGGGGGATAGACTGTGGAAGAAGTTACAAAATAAGCTCCTGTACTTGGTTTTCCGTTGGCAGAGGAAAGGAAGAGGGCAAGAGCATGTACGGGGCTGTTGAGATTTTGATAGATGGCCAGGGTATCACTCGCATTGACAATTCCGTCTCCGTTGCAATCTGTGAATTTATTATCCAATCCATTAAGATTTCCTCCCCAGTTAGTTGAAGCATGAGCAGCCCAGGAATTGCCTTGAAGGGTTCTGCCCGCTCCGGTCTTCCCATAGTTTACACCTATTGGAAGAAGATCGGAGGCGGTACAATAACCATCCATATTGGCATCTCCCGGCCAAACGGAATCGCAGGTGGAGATATTAATATGGATACTGTCAGAAGTCAATGTACACCCGAAGTAAGTCGTTTCGATAGCTTTATACCAACCTGCCTGACTCACCGAAATGGGATTTGTATTGTGAGGTCCCGCGTTCACAGCGTCCTTAAACCAATGCCAAGAAGAGGAGGTATCAGCATTTACCCATAAACTCGCCGAAGCACAAAGGGAACTACTTATAACCTGTTTGATATAAAGGGTGTCGGAATAAAAGAAATATGCAGTATCTGAATTATAATGGGTGGAGACAATATCCGGATACTTATCTCCATCCAGTGATCCCATGGCCAGCCAGTTGTTCCAGGAAGGAGTATAAATCTTGTAGCCTTGGGTAAAGTCTCCCGTGCCGGTTCCATTGAGAATAGAAATTCCATGGCCGCTGGTGAATATCAAGTCCGGATTCCCATCCAGGTCCAGGTCCCCGCAAATGAAAACACCCTGGGGACATGCGAACGCTTTATGATAGGTGAATCCGGCAGCGCTTCCGAGATAGATGCGAACGGAATCCCTAACCACAGCTACATCAGTATAACCGTCTTTATTAAAATCACAGAGTTTATAGTCTGTGGGGTTGGCACAGAAAGGAAGAACGACAGCAGTATCAAACTGTATACCTCCGGTACCCTTACAATAGGCCACGCCTTCCGTGCAGTCGAAAAAGAGATCAATATTTCCATCGTTGTTAAAATCATTGGGAGTAACCATACTGAGCGGCAATTTGTGCGCCCAATTGATCGGGAATGCATAGGTAGGAGGAAGAAATGACCCATGACCATTATTCAGCCGTATCTCGATATTGGAGCCGTAGGGATATTGACCATGCAATACGGATACAATATCCGATCTTCCATCATGATTCAAATCAGCCGTAGCTATTGGAGTGAGTGATGAAACAGCGATTGTTTTTATACTGTCATAACCAATAACGTTGGGTGCATTCCAGGGAGTTTTTACGCCGTATACAATTGAAATATTTCCGCTATTATTCGGCGGAAGAACAAAATCGTAAATGGAATCATTTTCCAGATGGTCGAAATGATAATTGGTTTTGTCATTGTAAGTATGAGTATCCGTAACAGAAAGTTCTCCGTACCTAGCCCAGGATCTGTTACCGAGATAATTAAGCATGATATACCCATCGGAGCCCCAGCTTACCACGAAGTCTTTTCCAGGGTGCCCCATGTTTGTTATCTGTACATAATGGTTTACCTGCGGATAAACTCCCAGGAAGAAATTGCACAAATTCTGACCTTGGAAATAACCGGTTCCGGGGTTATATAGAAAATAATAAGAGGTGGGCCCATTCATCAATAAGTCTGGATAGCCATCTCCATTGTCATCAAAAACTCCCATCACCCCATAAATACTGGTGAATTGATCCGGGTGCAAAGCGTCTAAAATCCCTCCATGATTATGGATCACTTCAGTTTCATCAAGACCGGTCAGTACAATATCTGTATATCCATCCTTGTTGAGATCAGAGCAATAAATCCGGGAAGAGTAAGTGCCGGTGTTTACCATAAAATAGTTCTCGTACACCAGATTGAAATTGAAATTGCCATTATTCTTATAAGCCTGGAAACCATTTCCGGAAACAAGGATTTCGGAAAATCCATCGTTCTGTAAGTCGGTATACTCAAGGTGGACTCCACCAGTATCGAGGATTGTTGCCATAAGCATCATCGTGTCTGAAGCGGCATAAGAATAAATGGCTATATTGCCCATGACAGGAAGCATCACCAGGTCATTTATTCCATCATTGTTCATGTCGCGGATAAATGCTTCATTGAAAGTGGTATATATCGAATCATGCAGGATGTATTTGTTCATTCCGTCCCCTCTATAAATCATCGAATAATTTCTGCCGGAATAACCATTGTCGGTTGAAATGATTACATCCGCAATGCCGTCATTATCATAATCACCGGCAGTAATGCCATGAACAAGCATGCCATAAGGAAGGTGAGCAGTATCTGAACCGGTAAATTTTCCATGACCATCCGTTCTTACCATCACAGCCATAGAATCGGTGGTGAATACAAAGTCGCTCGTGCCATTTCGGTCCAGATCGAGGATCTGTAGCCTGGGAGAATAGGTTGTGCCCGAGGAGGCATAAAGGGTGAAAGGCAATGAATCGGAATGAGAGAACAGGCCATTGGCTCCTTGCAGGGCTAAGACAACCCAACCCGTTGAGCCCAGGGTCGTGTATACATAGTCTGTTTTTCCATCTCTGTTGAAATCAGCATACTTGATGTTAGCGAGTGACATACTCGCTGCATCGGGGCGTGGGCCGGACATGTCAAAAGTAGAGGGTTGTACCTTGAGACAGGTTTTGGCGGATTGCGCCAGCAGAAACCCTGGAAGCATGAACAGGAAGAATCCGAGAATAAAAAAGGGATTGCATTTATGCATGTATGTGGTGTTTTCGATTATACCTTGGTAAAAGCGAAGAAGACAGTGGAGAATCTATGCAAATTAAACTAATTCCCTATAAGAACAAATCAATTTCGTGCTGAAGGTTTACAGTCCTTATGGCTCCAATAACCCAATAATTGGCTCTGAACTCGCCTAAAAGCCAATAATACAAAGGGGTTCAGACAAAATAGCCCCAAAACAAAGGGGTGTCTAACATTTCTGTCAAACACCCCGTTGTGGGCCTACTTGGACCATCCACATAAACACTTCTACATACCTTTAACCTGTAGAAACGACCCTTCATCCATTTCTAAACGCTTCTGAATCGATCACAGAACTCAGGAAAACCCGGGAAACACTTTACCGAATTTGATACCGAATTATTTACCGCGAATATAGTGAATGCAGAAATTGTGTTTGTCCATGTCTCAGGTCATTTCACAGAAATACTTTTCGAAAGTAAATCTATCATTAGCAGGGAGGTACTATTTAAGCGCTTTGATTCGGAAAGTATTTCTTCTACCTTTCATTAACCAAATTTAATAGTTAAAGATGACCACTAATAAATACAAAACTTCCAAACAGGAATCCGAAGGAGAGATTCTTCCAAATAAGTTGAACCTGAATTCAAAGGAAGACATTGAGAAGGCGGAATTGGAAGGGTTTCTTTACGCTTATAAAATTTTGTTCGATGACCTTTCTCCAAGGACAAAGTTCGAGGTGAAATACATTTTGAAAATCCACAAACTTGCATTAGGCCATCTGTATGATTTTGCCGGTAAGACCCGGACGGTTAATATTTCTAAAGGAGGATTTATGTTTCCCCCGGCTTTGGCCCTTGACAATGCCTTGAAGGAACTAGATGAAACAATCCTTAAGAGTCTTCCCAAGAATTATAATTCCGAAGATCAATTGATAAAGGATATTGCAATGGTTCATGCAGAGTTGCTCTTTATTCATCCCTTCCGGGAAGGGAACGGAAGAACTGCCCGTTTGCTCGCAAACCTCATGGCTGCAAAAGCAGGTCATAAACTGCTCGACCTGGAGAACTTCAGTAAGAAAAAGTTTGATGAATATGTAAAGGCGGTGAAGCTGGCGGCAAGCAGGGATTATTCGCTGATGGAGAAGATTATCGGCTCTCTTTTTTAACCCGAGCCAAGACCTTTTTATATGACTCCCTTGCCAATTCATATGATACATGGATGTTCTCGATCTCAAATGAATCCAGCACATTTTTTAGAATCTCTTCTTCGGTGGGTTTATATATTTTGATAGCCTTTGACATGGTTTATTTAATGGTTAAAGGTACGAAAATAATTTCACAAAATAGCTTGTGCGCAGTCAGTATTTCAGGCCAAAGCTGCAACTAAATCGCAAGCTTTTTTCATGCGATTTCAACCTGTGGTTCTTTGTTCTAGCCTATTTATGCTGAAAGCAGGTTTTAACCGTGTTTTCTAAGTTTTGCCCTGGCCAATCATCGGGTCAAACGCTGCCATCCAGATTCAGGACTGAATCCAGCAAATCAAAGATTTCCGGAATAGCGCTTTTAATAGAAGTCCATGAGACCGGAGCTTGATAAGGTAACTCTGGCTGATTTTCAGCAGGGTAAGCACTTCCTCTGAGGTAAGGACCTAATCGGTATCTGATTCATGTTTTTCCTGGATGAGGGATTGGAGTTCTGTCCGGACAGCTTCTTTTACGAGGTTTAATAGTTCTTCATTTCTGATTAGGATGATGTCGTTGGTCATTAATAGAGGTTTATTGGTGTTTACCGAAACATAGGGAATCGGAAGTAGGACAGCCAACTGTTATTTTGGGAATGGGTCAGATTGGTCAGGAAGGAATGTAGAATTTGATAGGATTAATGTAGTAGCACTAAAGAATCCTAGCTTCTCTGCAGAAGTCAGTCCCAGTTGACGATCAGTAAACTTTACAGAACATTACATTTTTGCCTATAAAATTACTGTGAGGATCTCCTATTGTTTACTCAAAAAAGAGGTAACAATAGAATCGACTTTTTGTTTTGCTACCGCATTTCCAAGGTCACACAAATCATCATGCCTTGTGTTCTTCAACAAAACAACCTTAATTCCAAACTGTTTTTGATCCTCTGGACTTGGAAGTACTCCAGGATCTGCTTCAAACTGATCAGCCCGGATTGAAAGAATCCTTGGCTTGTCAATTTTCGGTACCGGCATTCGTCTATGATCAAGCGTGATGGCGGCAGCAACTGATTGAGGGTATAGCTTCGAGAAAAGCATGGAAATATCTCCGCCGTTTGAATGCCCGACGAGAATTAGCTTGTTTACATCGATGGATGGAAATCTCTTTTTCATTTCAGCAACAACAAACTGAACATTTTTCACACCTCTTTCCCAATTCGGCATCCGGAGTTCATACAGATTCCCTTCCCTGGCAATTGGTTCATCGGTCGGTAGCTCATGCCGGATGACTGCCACCTTATAGCCTTCCTTTGCTAAATGGTTTGCCAAGAAAGAGTATTCTGTATTCTGTCCCATATAACCACTGCTTATAACGACAAGCTGGTGGTTGCCTGCTGTATCTGCATTGTCCGTATAAAGCATAATTGGGATGATCCTATTACGGAAAGAATCCAGCAGGTCAAATGGCTGGGCCGAAATAACGGGCGTTTTCTTTGCAGGTGAACACGCGACTAGGAGTGTTACGACCAAATATGAAATCATTTTTTGCTTCATAACGCTATTTGTTCGTTGGAAAGGTCTGAATAGATCATTAGAGTCTTTTTAATGTGCATTTCAACATGCCTTTTCTGAACTTCCCAGTTGCTGGGTTGGCAATCATCTCATAAAGATTAATCGCGTTTTCGTGCCATTCAAAAGCATATTGACCGGAATGGTCGCCCAGGTTATACAAATCAACAAAATCGAATTTTGGATATGAGCTTCCGTCAAAATCTGTATTCACTTTGTATTTTTTGAAGTCTGATAAGCCATGAACATCTCCACGGCTGCCAAATATTAATTCTCCACAGTTTTTCGCAGAAGCATCTAATAGGGTGTACTTCCCTGAAAACAAGACCTTATTGACCAGGAATTCAATTGCGTTTACCGGAGGATCGTCATCTGGAACTGTCCTGAAAGCCCGTGTGTACGCCACCCTGGTTTTTTCTCTTCCTGAATTACTCTCTCTTTCGCAGAGAAACAGCGTTGTATCTGTCCCATTAATCTGGTAATCGAGATAAAAGGAGTCTTCTTCCCAGTTGTGTCCTTGCCATATATGGGCCAAAATCTTTTTATCTGGTTCGGTTTCAAGGACAACCTCAAATCGTGCACCTTCATGATAGTTCAGCATTCCTTTTGAATTAAGAATGGTATCCCCTTCTATTTGAGATACATCTATTCTGAATTCTTCTTCATTGCCGGCATGCTCGAATGAACGGAAAGGGGAATGAGAAAGTAAAAGGTCATCCACATATTCTTTTTTTACCCAACCTCCTTCTATGATCTTGATTAGTTTCAATCTGGCAGCGTCTAAGGCTGGAATCTTTTTTACGCTTGGAGAGCTAATGGATACTGTTGATTTGTTTTCTGCATAGGGAGAGCAGGCAATTGAAAAAATACAGATACAAATAAGAATTATGCGACTCATACTTTTGATTAACACCACAATATTTTACAAAAGTTTACACTTTGGGAATCCAAAAGATAAGGATTCATATTGAATTGGGAGGAATGGATATTCCGGACTCACCTTTTAAATCCAATTCACCAAAAACGTTAGGAATGGGCGTGGGCCGGATTCCATAAAAAGCCCATTCCGGAATTCCCCCAAAACTGGTCAATTTTCAAATCCCAATTCCCGGGATTCCGGATAATCCTCCCAAAAACAGGACAACAAGAGCGTTCTGAGTGTTTTACAGACCCTGTTTGGGCTAAATCAACCTGTTTGCTTGCCCTATATTTGCTCAAAGCGGACTTATTGTTCCCCTATACCCCAAATTCGATAAAGAATTCCTAAGCATAATTTTCAGTGCTTTCTTTCCAGCAGTAGTTTTAAGATACATTTCTCTTTTCCGGGCATCTTCTTCAAAAAGATAATATTCACAGAAAATCAACTTCAGCGGTCTTCGTCCTTTCGTGCTGCTATTTCTTCCGGCTTGATGGTCGTTCATGCGTGCCTCAAGGCCCCTGGTAAATCCTGTGTACAGCAAGTGATCTTTTTCACTGAAAAGGACATAGACGCAAAAAGGGAGAAGGGTTGCCATACCTTATGTTTTTGGTACGAAATAGGTATCTTCTCTATCTAATAGCAAATCCCCTCTGAGCTTATTCTAAGCACTCGGTCAATGGTCAAGATGAAAACGCCCCGCTTCAGCAGTCGTCAGCCATGAAGTGATCAAGCCCCGGCGTTAGCCGGGGCTGTTAGCCCACAGACATCTTGTTTAGATGAGAGGTGGTCTTCTCGTTGGACTGTGGAGTCAAATTCAGCATTTGTCAGCCACCGCACGCCCTGAAGTAGACCTCGCGAGCTCGGTCACTTCAGGGCCATGAAGTGATCAAGCCCCGGCGTTAGCCGGGGCTTGATCTACTTCATGGGCCCACTTGGGATCGAACCAAGCACCCACAGATTATGAGTCTGTTGCTCTAACCAACTGAGCTATAGGCCCCCTTTTAATTTACAACAGTTGGAGTCTGTTGCTCCTTTGCCCGCCGAAGCTCCAGAGGAGCGTAGGAGGGTAACCAACTGAGCTATAGGCCCCCTTTTAATTTACAACAGTTGGAGTCTGTTGCTCCTTTGCCCGCCGAAGCTCCAGAGGAGCGTAGGAGGGTAACCAACTGAGCTATAGGCCCTTTTTTGTTTAAGGACTGCAAAAATAGGCATTCGGGGGGATTCTCCAAAATAATTCAGTAATGGAGGACTATTCTATCAACTAACCTTTTAAGCCTTCAAACTTGCATATAACTTGCACATGAAATGAACAGGTTTTAGCCACAAACTCAATGTTTATGGCAACTTTAAAATTAACAATGGATAACAGACGCCCTTATAAAGATGGCAGGCATGGACTCCCTTTTCCTATTACTGAGGTAAATTCTTTCCTTATTTTTGTAGGAAATGGTTCAACTCCCCATTGTATTCAAAAGTCTCCGGAAGCAGAAAAGGCGGTGTCTGCTGATTTTTTTCCTTATTCCGCCTTTACTCGTATCGTCCCAGAGTTGCTGGAGTGTAAAGGGAAATCTTACCGGAGGGGCAATCTTTGCCTATCCCGGTCTGAGCCTGGAATGGGGAAAGAAGAAGAACGCCTTTGGATTGTACGGAGGTTATGGAGAACTGATGAATGGAATCAACACGGCTCTTTCCAGTCCCGGAAACGCCACGATAACAGATACGTATGTTTACTCGGGTTGGATAGCCGGTTTTGCTTATAAAAGATTTCTGAAATACCACGAGCCGGCCATTTTGCCTAAAGGCATTTATATCGGGGCGGGAATTTCAACGGCCTTTGCGGGTGGAACACGAACGGAGAATTACAATCCGGGAACCAGCGGAAACCTTCCGTCTGCCACGAGTTCGGATCTAAGAGGATACCAGATCCTCAGTCCCGATCTTTCCTTTGGCTATCAGTTTGTAATCAAGCACCTGATTCTGGAACCGTTTATAAGCATGAGTTTTTATTATCCGGTGATGGGTACCAGTCAGCTGCCTTCTGATGATATGTTTTCAGGAAATCACTTCTTCCTGCATATAAATATTGGATATTGCGTCTTTGAAAGTCACGGGAATGAACAACTGTAAGGAGTTACGCAGGTGCTATAAAGCCACTTGTAGTCGGAAAATTCTTTTGTTCTAACTTGTGGTAATTCCGAGCTATTCTGGATTTCAATCCATTTCCCGGAAATTTCGTAATTTTAATGTATGCAATTGAGACGGGAATTGTTTTGGGATGTCAATTATGATTCCATCGTTTGGGATGATAAGTTTCGTTTTGTCATTGTCCGGGTCTTTGAACGTGGTGACGTAGATGACATTCGTCAGGTAAGAAGATATTATGGGGATGAGCTGGTAAAGCAGGCTTTGACAGAAACAAAATATATTTCAAAACACCGGCTATATCTGGCCTCCGCTGTAATCAACGAACCCTTAGAAAAATTCAGGTGCTACATTTTGAGACAGTCGAATCCTCCACTCTTTCCATATTAAGAAAAATTAGTGCAATCCCGGAGTTGAAAAGCTTCTCTCTTGTGGGGGGTACAGCTCTGGCGTTAAGGTTTGGTCACAGGAGATCTGTAGACCTCGACTTTTTTAGTCACGAAAAACAGGATGTCAACGAATTGACAGCCATTCTTGAACGAGAATTTGGACCCCTGTTCAAATACGAAAGAACAAAAATAAGTTTTGCTGTTTTTGGTGAAATAGATCATGTTAAAACCGATCTTGTTTATTACCCCCATGCCATCATTGCTCCTGTTGAAATGGAAGAGGGCATTCGATGTTATAGTAATAGTGATATTGCTGCCATGAAAATCAATGCCATTCTGGGACGCGGAGTGAAAAAGGATTTTTGGGACCTTGCAGAATTACTAACCGTATATAGTCTCGAGGAGATTATTCAGTTTCATAAACGTAAATTTCCAACTCAGATGCTTCTGATTTCAATTCCTGCGGCCTTGACTTATTTTGAAGATGCAGAGGAAAGCGAAGATCCAATTAGCTTGAAAGGGCAAAATTGGGAGGACATTAAGAAAGCCATTCGGCAAAAAGTAAGCGACTTTTTACGTTGATCATCAAACTTGTTTAGGCTTAGGTGAAAGGCTAAGAAGGTTGTTGTTCAGGGAATCTTAATCCCAATAATCAATACGTCATCTACCTGGTCCAGGGCGCCTTTCCAGTTGTCAAAAGTCTGAAGGATTCGATCTTTCTGTTCGGGAGCGGGGAGGGGAGCCACATCGGTGAGTAATTTGACAAACTTGCGGTACATGAATTTCTTTTCGGTTTTCGATCCTCCTTTATTCGGATCACTTATGCCAAACTGATCCGCGAAACCATCGGTGAAGAGATACAGCATGTCTCCCTTTCTGGCAATAAATTCATTGTCTGTAAAAAGTTTCCCTGCCGCGCTTTCCCTCCCTCCGATAGAAAACCGGTTGCCTTCATATACAAAGGCCTCCTTGTTGCGAACCAGGATCAGGGGGCGTTTGGCACCTGCAAACTGGATGAGGTTGTCTTTGAAATGCCAGACCAGAAGGCCTATGTCCATTCCATCCTGAGTAAGCGTCTCTTCCCGTCCTTTGCGGAATACCTGTTTAATCTTGTGATCCAGCATGGTCAGTGCGGCAGCGGGATTGCGAACGGCCGGATCATGCAAACAGATATTCAGAAGTTCATTGCCGATTACCGACATAAAGGCTCCGGGCACTCCATGTCCGGTACAGTCTGCCGCCGCAACAATACCTACTTCATCGGTTTTTGAAAACCAGTAGAAGTCACCGCTCACAATATCTTTGGGTTTAAGGACTATAAAGGACTCGGGGAAAACAGTGGAGATGCTTTCCTGCAAGGGCAAAATGGCTTCCTGCAGGTATTTGGCATAATGGATGCTGTCGGTGATGTCTTTATTTTTCAGGCGAATGATTTCCTCGCTTCGTTTGCGCTCGGTTACATTTGCATCTATGATGACGAGCTTACTGAGGATACCTTCTTCGTTGAAGATGGGGGTGAGGGTAGACGATTCCCAGACCGTCGTTCCGTCCTCCAGCCTGTTTTCCGATTCATAACTCAGGGAACTCCGGGAGCGTATGCACTGGTCAATGATGTTTCTGATATCGGGATTGTTGCTGGCTTCGTAAATGGTGTTGCCTCGTTTTTTTTTGAAGGATTCGAGCGTACAACGGTTTAGCTTTTCAAAGCTGGGATTCACCCATTCCAGTGTACCGTCAGGGGCCAGGATAAGAATGGAGTTTTCGGTTTTGCTGGCTACGATAGAAAGACGTTCCAGCTCCCGGTTTTTCAGTTCAATCTCTTTCCGGGCCTTTTCGAGTTCCGCATTTTCTTTTTTGTAATATTCTTTTTCCAGATACGATTGTTCCGCTTCCGCTTTCATTCGCAGGGCTTCCATCAAAATCTGCTGACTTACCTTTTGCAGTTCTTCTTTCTTTTCCTCATACGCTTTGAAAAAGTGAAGAGCGGTTTTAAAATCGGCTTGCTTCTCATATACCGTGCTCAGTTGTTGCAGGATATCTGTGATCAACACCCCGTCCTCCATTTCCCTGGCCAGGTCCAGAGC
>Ga0207114_1149_pt1 | contig 18405 bp, 9 predicted proteins | sample Alteio_BWMinHeat_70_FD_153560 | JGI IMG/M metagenome (GOLD analysis project Ga0207114, IMG submission 153560) | Enriched cells from forest soil in Barre Woods Harvard Forest LTER site, Petersham, Massachusetts, United States -... | ecosystem: Environmental > Terrestrial > Soil > Temperate forest >... | reverse complement strand
GTGTTTGTTGACGCCATCATAGTTGCAGGTGATGACGCCAGCGCCGACATTTACGCCTTTGCCGATCTCTGCATCGCCCAGATAGCTCAGATGATTGGCCTTCGATCCTTTACCCATGCGCACTTTTTTCGTTTCGACAAAATTGCCGACATGCGCCTCTTCGCCAATCTCGCTGCCTGTACGGAGATGCGCATATGGCCCAAGCAAGGCCCCTGCCTGCACATGCGATTCGCTGATAATGCAGCCCTGCCGTACCAGCACGTGATTCTCAAGCGTCGCATTTTCGATGACCGAATACGAACGGATCCGGCAATCTTCCCCGATGTGCGTATCGCCCAGCAGTTGCACAAACGGCTCAATGATCGAATCAGCGCCTACTTTCACCTCAGAATCGATAACGGTCGTCTCCGGACGGTAGATGGTCACGCCCTGCGCCATCAGCTTGTGAGCCGTGTTCAGGCGCATGGCTGCGTCCAATTCTGCCATCTCGGCAATCGTGTTCGCACCCAGGACCTCCGTCGCCGATGCCGCCTGAATGGCTGTGACGCGGTGCCCTTCGTTCACCAATAGCCCAGCCATGTCCGTCAGGTAGTATTCGCCGTGAGCGTTGGCGGTTGTCAGCTCGTTAATATTGTTGAAGAGCGGCTCGGTTGCAAAGGCATAGATGCCGGAATTGATTTCGCGGACTCCCTGCTGTTCCGGTGTCAGTGCCTTCTGCTCGACAATCGCGACCACCTCCGCCGAGTCAGGCGACTTGCGCAGCACCCGGCCATAACCGTGCGGATTGTCGGGCGCGGCGGTAAGAATTGTCATCGCTGCGCGTTCTGATAAATGGAAGTCGCGCATCCGCGCAATCGTCTCCGGCTGCAGTAGGGGAACATCACCCGAAAGGACAAGGATGTGTTCATAACTGCCGACGGCCTGCCGCGCGGTCTGGACTGCATGGCCCGTCCCGCGCTGTTCTGCCTGGGTGACAAACTTTACGCCGGTCTGCGCCACCGCTGCCTGTACCGCTCCTGCCTGATGGCCAACCACGACATACACGTCTTCCGGCGGCACGATCTGTGTGGCTGCAGCAATGACATGTTCGAGCAGCGTCTTGCCGCCGATCTGATGCAGCACCTTGGCACGTTTTGATTTGAGCCGCGTGCCTTTACCCGCGGCCATGATCACAATGGCAAAACGCATTTACTGCTCTCCTTCGTTGCCGCCGGGACCTTGCGCCGGCATTCCGGGGATGGTGATGTCGATAGGATGCGGAGCGCCCAGGCCAAGTGTGGTGAGCGATGTTCCGAACTCCTGCTGGTTGCCGACGACAAGAACAGCCAGCTTGGATGTGTCGATATATTTTTTCGCCACGCGTTCCAGGTCGGCAATGGTCACACGCTCCACGCCCTCGCGATATTTCTCAAGAAAATCCGCCGGATAGCCATAAAATTCCAGTCGTGCCGCCGCCGCAAGCACTTTTTCCCGGGTGTCGTAATTGAAGATGAAGGAATTGAGCACCTGGTCTTTTGCTCGCTTCAACTCCTCCTCGGTAAAAGGTTTCGTCTTGAGATCGGCAATTTCCGTCTGCATGGCCTGCGCCGCTTGGACAGTGCTTTCACTCTTGGTGGCAGCCAACACGCGGAACATGCCAGGATGATCGTAGGAGGCGCCAAAGCCGCCACCCACCTCATAGGCCAGTCCCTGCTTTGTACGCACATTCTGAAAGAGCCGCGATCCGAACCCGCCGCCGAAAATTTCATTCATGATCGACGAAGCAAAATAATCCGGGTTGCTGCGGAGCGTTCCCAAACCAACGATGTACACGTTGCTCTGATTTACATCGCTCTTGTCGACGATGTAAGCTCCCGGTTTCGGCCCGGGAAATTCTCCTGTGGGCTTTGGCCACGCCGCGCCCCGCGGCAGATTTTCAAAGGTGTCGCGCAGCGTCTTTTCCATCGTGGCGGGATCGAAGTCGCCTTCGACGCCGATAATCATGTTGTTCGGCACGATGGTCTTGTCGTGCCAGTGCTTCAGATCATCGAGCGTGACGGCTTTGATCGTCGCGAGTTCCGGTTCACGCGCGTAAGGACTATCGGCACCGTACACAAGTCTGGCCGCCTCACGCTCGGCAATTCCGCTGGCATCGTCATTGCGACGGACGATTCCGGCAGCCGCCTGTTGCTTGGCCAGAGTCAGCTTTTCATCCTTGAACGCAGGATGCTCCAGCAGATCGATGGCGATTCCGAAGACCTGATTCTCATCCTTTGCCAGGCAAGACCATGAGACGGAAGTGGAATCCAGATCACCGCCTGTTTCCACCTTTGCGGCCCTGGCTTCGAGCAGATCGTCCAGCTGGTCGCCGTCCTTGCTGGCTGTGCCGCTGGTACGCCAGGCATCGCTGTATAGATCGACAAGGCCTGCTTTGTTCGCAGGCTCATCGCGTGAGCCGCCGCGTATTTCAATGAAACCGCTGATGAGCGGCAGCTCATGATCTTCCTCAAGCAGGATGACCAGTCCGTTCTTTAGCTCTATGCGCCTCGGTTGCGCCGGGACAAAAGGACGGAGCGGCGGAATCGGAATCTGCTTCCACGGTTGTGCCTGCTGAGTCTGTTGCGCCGGTGCGGTTGTTGTCTGGGCGGACGCAATAGCCGCGCCCAAAAGAACGATCGGAAACACGTAGACAAACACCGGGTAGACGAGGGCTTTAGCCCTCGTAATAATCCGCGCGAATCGATGGGGCTTTAGCCCCTGAGGTATGGTTTTCGCCTCGGTGAGATGGCAAGCATTTGAGAAGGCGCGATATTCGTTCATTGCGCGCCTCCCTGCGACTGTTGCGCAGCGCTATCTTTCGGCGCTTGAAACTCAACCATGGCGTATGTCCGGTTTGTGTCCACAAATGTTTTACTTGCCACGCGGCGAATATCTTCTTTTGATACCGCGTCGATCCTCTTTAATTGATTGAACAACTCTCGCCAGTCTCCAAACCGGAGCTGATAGATGGCCAACTGCTCGGCCAGCCCCTGATTGTCGCCAAGCCCGCGCAGCAGGTCTGCGCGGGCCCGCGTCTTAAACATCGACAATTCGTCATCGGAGACATCGGTCGTCTTCAGCTTGTCGATCTCCTTATGGATTGCCGTCCGCATCTCCTGAGGTGTGTGTCCCGGATTCGGTACCGCGAAGAAAGCAAACAGACCGGGATACTTGTTGCCCGGAAAGCCGCTGAACCCTTCAGCCTGCGCCGCAATCTGCTGGTCGCGCACGAGACTGCGATAGAGCCGCGATGTGCGCCCGTTCGAAAAAATATCCTGGATCGCGTCGTACACCGCGTCGTCCGGATCTCGATAGTCAGGTTTGTGATAGCCCTCTATATACAGCGGCTGCGTCTGCTCTTTAAGGATGACTGACTTCTCTCCGGCCTGTCGTGGCTCGGCGGTGGTCATCCCTTCAGGATGCGGCCCTGCCGGAATCGCGCCTAGATACTTCTCGAGCATAGGCATCGCTTCCGAGGCTTTCAGATCCCCCGTAACGGCGATCACGATGTTCGATGGCACATAATATTTCTGATGGAAGGCTGCCGCCTGCGTCGCCGTAATCTGGCTTAGCTCGCTTGCCCAGCCAACACCCGGACGATGATAGGGATGCGCTACGTAAGCCGCAGCCAGAAACTGCTCTACCATGCGTCCGATGGGATTCGAATCAATGCGCATGCGTCGCTCTTCCATCACCACATCGCGCTCTTTGTAAAACTCGCGCGGCACTGGGTTGGCAATGCGGTCGCTTTCCATATACGCCCACAATTCAAGGCGGTTCGAGGGCATGCTCCAGTAGTACTGCGTGTCATCGAGGCTGGTCTGCGCATTCAAGCCCGTGGCGCCGTTCGATTCGGCAATCTCCGTGAACTGATTCGGAATGACGTATTTCTGTGCCTCAGCCTGCGCCTGTACAAACGCGGCGTGCAGCGTCTTCAGCTTTTCCGGATCACGCCCAACGGACTTACGATATTCCGCTTGAAATGCGGCGTTGGTCTCCTCCACTTTGTCGAGCGCGATCCTCTCAGCGGGATAATTGATCGTGCCAATGTCCTGTGTCCCTTTGAAGGCCAGATGCTCGAACATATGTGCCAGGCCCGATTGGCCGTCCGGATCGTTCGCGTCCCCGGCGTCGACAATTGTGAAGTAGGAAAACACCGGAGCGTCGGGGCGCTCGCAGATGATCAGCGTAAGCCCATTCGGCAATACTTTGGTCGTGATGCGTCTCTCGAAACTGGACAAATCCTGCGCATGGGCCGTGAGCGCTGCTGCGCATACCAGGGCAACCGCACGCATCGTAGAAAAGAATTTCATTGATCCTCGCATAACAGCGTTAATTCTGACGCTATCCGGCCCTCGTGCGAGTGTCAAACCCGGCAGTCCGCGCTATTTTTTCTGCGGAAGGTTTGTGTAATCGGCCACATACACCACCAGGCCTAAATTCGGCAGCGATTTCGAATATCCGGCCTCGAGCTGCTGACGATAGTGGTCGAGCGAGAAGTTGAAAACTTTGGTAGCGTCCTTATCGATCAACTCCAGATCGACGTCTTTCATCGTCAGCTTGCCGAAAGCAACCGTGCCGCCGCGAAGGTAGATAAATCGATCCGACGCGACCGGCACCGGCTTAAAGGTCGCATCCGGCTGGCCGAACACTTCGACAAGCTGATCGCCTTCGATGTGAACCGAAGCCAGCTTGCCGGCGATATGCGGAGGAGGAAAAAGCCGCATCACGGCTACGGTTACATCATCACCCTGAATCAGAAAGCTCGGTTGATGCTTCGGCTGAGCCACGCTCGACAGCTTGATTCCCAGAGCGTCCAGCAGGCCTTTCTTGAGGACTCCTGCCGCCTTCACATCCGTAAAGTGAAGGTGCAGGTTGCCATCCGGAGTTACGCTCAGAGTCCCCTTGCCTTCGAACGGCACGTCCAGGCCCTTCTTGATGTAGCCCTTCACTACAAGCGTTTGCCCCTCAAAGCTGACGGTGACGTTGTGAATGGGAGTCTGCGCATGCGGCAGGATATAGTTGTTCATGAGCGCCGCCATGTTGTCCGCCGAAACATACGCCTCAGCATTCACAATCTGCAGCGTATACGACTTCTTGTCGTCCAGCGAAACGACTTTTCCGGGGCGGGGAACCATGAACCCATTCATGCGCTTGACCGTGAGCGTTACACCGTCAATCACCTCAAACGAGATATTCTGCGCCTGAGCGTAGACCGCTCCTGCGGGCAAATTCCCGGACACGGAAGAGGTCTGTGCCGTGCAAATATGCGTGCTCAGAGTTAATAGAGTGAAAAGCCAGAAAGCTTTCGGTTTCACCAATCCCACCTGCCACCGAGAGTTGTGGTGCGCAGTTAGATGCAGAAAACCGTAAGGCTCTAATGTTAAAAGCCCGGCTCTTGCACAAAGCCCGATGCTTGCATAAAGACAGACCCGCCCGATATCCTCCCCCCTGTAAGGAGCAATCCGCATGAGCACCGCTCTCGCAGACGCGCCCGCTACCGTTGCCACCGTTCCTCTCATCCGCCGTTGCGCCGTCCTGGGAGCAGGAACCATGGGCTCACGCATCGCCGCACACGTTGCCAACGCCGGCCTTCCCGTTGTGCTTCTGGATATCGTCCCCGCGAATGCCGACGCAGCCAGCCGCAGTCGCATCGCATCGCAAGCCCTGCAGGGCCTCCTCAAAGCAAAGCCCGCAGCTTTCTATGACGCATCGAGCGCCCGTCTCATCACACCCGGCAACTTTGAAGATGATCTCGCGCAATTGAAATCCTGTGACTGGATCATCGAAGCAGTCTCCGAAGACCTGGCCATCAAGCGGGCACTCCTTGAAAAAATCGCGCCGTACGTGCGTCCGGACGCCATCGTGACGACAAACACCAGCGGTCTGCCCGTCGCCTCTATCGCGGCAAAGATGCCGGCCGACTTCCGCAGTCGTTGGTTCGGCACCCACTTTTTCAACCCTCCGCGCTACATGCGCCTGCTCGAAATCATTCGCACGCCGGAGGCAAATCCGCAGGCTGTTGCAGCGGTCGCCGATTTTGCCGACCGCCGCCTCGGCAAGTCCATCGTCTATGCGCATGACACACCGAACTTCATCGCCAACCGCATCGGCGTCTTCGCCATGCTGACCGCTGTTGACCTGATGCAACAGCTAGACCTGACGATTGAAGACGTGGACGCGCTCACCGGATCCAGCATTGGCTGGCCGCGCACCGGGACGTTTCGATTAGCAGACATGGTCGGCATCGACGTGCTCGCGCATGTGGCAAGAAATTTTTCCAGCACGAAAGCTGAAGACGCAGCCGCCACAAAACTGCCGCCCTTCGTCGAAACCATGCTGGCAAATAAGTGGCTCGGCGACAAAACCGGCCAGGGCTTTTACAAGAAGATTCCCGACGCACCCGATCCGAAAAATAACCGCCTCGCACTCGACTGGAAGTCCCTCGACTACCGCCCGGCCCAGCGTCCTAAATTTCCTTCGCTCGAAATGGCGAAGAACGCCGAAGCCCTGCCCGAGCGCCTGCAATTGCTCATTGGCAATGGTCCCGGAAAAGACAAAGCCAGCCTCTTCCAGTGGACCCTGCTCACGCGCATCTGGAATTATGCAGCAGATTGTTTACCGGAGATCGCCGACGACCTCGCCTCCGTCGACCGCGCCATGCGCACCGGCTTCAACTGGGAGCTTGGTCCTTTTGAAATGTGGGACGCCGTAGGCGTACAGCAAAGCTGCGAGCGTCTCCGCGCACGCAACGAGCACGTCAGCCCGCAGGCTGAAGCGCTTCTCGCATCCGGCAAAACCAGCTGGTACAGCGATGGAGCTGAAACGCATGGCCGCGCAGAATTCGATCCGGCGACGCGCGACTACAAACCGATAGCCCAGCCCCCAGGCATCGCCAGCGTCGCAGTCTTCAAGCGCGCCAACGGAGTCATCCGCAAAAACGCAGGTGCATCGTTGGTCGATATCGGCGAAGACATCGCCTGCATCGAGCTGCACTCGAAGAAAAACGCCATCGGCGACGACATCGTCTCGCTCATCACGCAAACGCTGCACCCAGACAGCGAGCACGTCCGCAACTTCAGCGGCTTCGTCATCTCCGGCGATGCGTCCGATTTCTCCGTCGGCGCCAACCTCATGCAACTGCTGCTCACCATGCAGGAAGGCGACTGGGATGAAGTCGATCTCGCCGTCCGTGCCTTCCAGCGCATGACTGCGTCCATCAAGTTCTGTCCGCGCCCCGTCGTCGTCGCGCCATTCAGCCTCTGTCTCGGTGGAGGCGTCGAAATTTCACTCCACGCCGCAGCCCGCCAACCACACACAGAACTCTACATGGGTCTCGTCGAAGCCGGAGTTGGCCTCGTCCCCGCTGGCGGCGGCACCAAAGAGATGGCGCTGCACGCCGTCGATGCAGCCGCCGTTGAATCCGGCACCAGCCCGACAGAGGCTCCGCTCAAGTTCGCATTCTCAGGCGAGTTGCAGGACGCGCTGCGCCAGCGATTCGAAACGATAGGCATGGCCAAAGTCTCAACCTCTGCCGCCGAAGCGCGCGGCCTCGACCTGTTGAAGTCCTCCGACAAGATCACGCTCCACCGCGAACGCCTGCTGCTCGACGCACGCGAGACAGCTATGTATCTCGCCAGCTCCGGTTATTCCGCTCCCACGCCGCGCATGCAGATACCGGTGCCAGGCGACCAGGTGGGCGCCACACTTCGCCTCGGCGTGCATCTTATGCGGCAGGCGGAGTACATCAGCGATCACGACGTGAAGATCGCAAACCATGTCGTGCGCATCCTATGTGGAGGCAGCGTAACTCCGGGAACGTTCGTCACTGAGCAATACCTGCTCGACCTCGAACGCGAAGCCTTTCTCTCACTCTGCGGCGAGCGTAAGACGCAGGAGCGCATTGCTTTCACGCTGAAGACAGGAAAGCCGCTCAGGAATTAAAGAGATGCAAGGCGTGCACAAGCTCATCGTATGGACCATGCTCATCGCTGCACCGCTGGTATTGGCGGCGCAGGGCAGCGAGCAGGTTTTGCATGGCCATAAAGGCGATCAGTCTTTCGCCTTTCGCCTGCTGCCTCCAGCTACATTTACTGAGCTGCCTGCGCCTGTTCGCAAAGATCTGGAGAAGCGCCATTGCATGATTCCGCAGAGCTACGAGGCGCGCTCTCCTGAAAATGTGATTCACGGAGCGTTCCGCGAAAAGGGACCGACTGACTGGGCTGCACTCTGCTCTCAGAATGGCACAACAACCCTGCTCGTTTATTGGTCAGACTCCGGATCGGCGCCCGCAGAGCTCGCGGTGCAAACCGACACGGACACCGCCGACCCACATGACGAGACCAATTTGCTCGGCTACGCCCGAGGCATCGATGTGGCCTCGCCAAACGCCATCAACGAGATACTGGTAAACAAACCATATGGCCCCTTCGATCACGATGGGATTAAAGATGCGCACATCGAGAAGTCGTCCGTCATTCACTATTTCAAGAACGGCACCTGGATGGTTTTGCAGGCAAGTGAATAGGTAGGTGCGGGTTTTACCCCGCACATTTACCAGGTTTCTTTAACAGAGGGGCTTTAGCCCCTGAGGGTCAAGCAATGAGAGATGCAGTCATCGTCAGCACCGTCCGTACCGCAGTCGGCAAAGCCCCAAAGGGATCGTTGTCCTACACTCGCCCCGACGATCTAGCCGCCATCGCGATGAAAGGTGCCCTGGATAAAATCCCCGCGCTCGACCCTAAAGAGATTGAAGACGTCATCATGGGCTGCGCCATGCCCGAGGCCGAGCAGGGAATGAACGTCGCCCGCATAGCCAGCCTGCGCGCCGGGTTGCCGATCGAAGTTTCCGGCATGACCATCAATCGCTTCTGTTCTTCGGGATTGCAATCCATCGCCATCGCCGCCGACCGCATCCGCTCAGGCTCCGCAGAAGTCATGCTCGCCGGGGGCACCGAATCGATGAGCATGATCTCGATGGGAGGTCGCAAGATCAGCGCCAACCCATGGCTCGTCGATCACTACGCCGACACCTATCTCTCCATGGGCCTAACCGCCGAGCGCGTGGCGGCAAAATACGGCATCACCCGCGAGCAGGCCGACGCCTTTTCGCTCAAGAGTCACAAGAAAGCACTAGCCGCAACCCAGGCCGGCAAGTTTGATGAAGAAATTGTGCCTGTCACGGTGACAAATTCAACGCCAACAAAAAATCCAGCCAAGCCGGAAGTCAAAACCAGCGAATTTAAAAAAGACGAAGGCCCCCGCGCCGATACCTCGCTCGAAGCGCTGACGAAACTCAAGCCTGCCTTCCACGCAAAAGGAACCGTGACAGCAGGGAACTCGTCGCAAACCTCCGACGGAGCCGCCGCCTCCATCGTCATGTCGTCAGAACGTGCACAAGCGCTGAACCTGAAACCGCTGGCAAGATTCGTCAGCTTTGCAACTGCCGGATGCCTGCCCGAAGAAATGGGACTGGGCCCAGTCTTCGCCATCCCCAAAGCTCTGAAACTCGCCGGGCTCACCCTCGACCAGATCGACCTCATCGAACTGAACGAAGCCTTCGCCGCACAAGCATTGGCAGTAATCCAGCAAGCCGGACTTGACCCCGCCAAAGTCAACGTCAACGGCGGAGCCGTCGCCTTAGGCCACCCACTAGGCTGCACCGGAGCCAAACTCACCGCCACGCTCCTCCACGAAATGAACCGCCGCAACCTCCGCTACGGACTAGTAACGATGTGCGTAGGCGGCGGCATGGGCGCGGCCGGAATTTTCGAGAATCTAAACTAGGAACAATGAGCAATCACGCCGCAAGACCCAGGCCAAAGAAATCAGTCTACTTTGGCTTTGAACGTGACGATTTGGCAGCCTTGATCCTGGCATTTGTGATCGGACTGCTCTTGCTGATCTTACATCCATGGAATCGAGATGACCGTTCAAACTGGCCAGCAATTACTGGTCATGTGTTGGAAACACGCATTGGAGCTGTAAGTTTAATAGACCAGCGATACAGGTCTGGCGATATCGTTTATCAGGTTCAAGCGCATGTCGCTTACGAACGCGATGGAAAGCAATATAACTCGTGGCTCCCGGTTTCAAAGCAGTCCACTGATAAAAGATTTCTTGAATTCTGGTTATCACAAAAGAAAAGCAAAGTATGCACTGTCCGCTGGCCACCTAGGAATCCCGCATATGTAGAAGCAGTTCTCTTCTAATTCGCGTAAGCCAATCTTCACAAAACAGGCGTAGGATGTTCCGTTGCATCATAGGAAACAGGAGCATCAAAGAACATGGCCACCGCTACCACCTCCGCTCCCGTCAAAGCCGTCACCGGCGGCAGCTTTCTGATTGAAGAACGCCAACCCTCCGACATCTTTACGCCCGAAGACTTCTCCGACGAGCAACGCCAGATCGCCGAGACCGCCGCGCAGTTCGCCGCAAACGAAGTCCTCCCCGCCGCTGACGACATCGAAGCCAAGCACTTCGATGTGACCCGCGGCCTGCTCAAAAAAGCCGGCGACCTCGGTCTCATGGCCGTCGACGTCCCCGAAGCCTACGGCGGCCTCGAAATGGACAAGGTCACCTCTGCCATCATCGCCGACCGCATGTCCGTGCTCGCGAGTTTTTCCGTAGCCTTCAGCGCGCATGTAGGAATTGGCACGCTCCCCCTCGTCTGGTACGGGACCGATGCGCAAAAGGAAAAGTACCTGCCCAAGCTGGCCACCGGAGAATGGATCGCCGCCTACGCACTCTCCGAAGCCTCATCCGGCTCGGACGCAATGAACGTCCGCACCCGCGCCGTCCTATCTGGCGACGGCCAGCACTACATCCTCAACGGCGAAAAGATGTGGATCACCAATGCAGGCTTCGCCGACCTCTACACCGTCTTCGCCAAAATCACTGACCCCGCTGATCCTGAATCGAAGAACGCGAAAATGTCCGCCTTCTTGATCGAGCGCGATACGCCAGGCTTCACCGTCGGAGCAGAAGAACATAAGTTAGGTATCCGCGGCTCGTCCACCTGCCCGCTCATCCTCTCCGACTGCAAAGTGCCCGTCGAAAACCTCCTCGGCGAAGCAGGCAAAGGTCATCACATCGCCTTCAACATCCTCAACATTGGCCGCTTCAAGCTGGGAGCAGCCTGCCTCGGCGGCGCGCGCATCTCGCTCGCGAACGGCGTCAAATACGCGAAAGAGCGGAAGGCCTTCGGCAAGTCCATCTCCGACTTCGGCCTCATCCAGCAGAAGCTCGCCGACTCGACCGCGCGCATCTTCGTCGGCGAAGCCATGACCTACCGGACGGTAGGCATGATCGACGCCGCCCTCGCGACGATACCCGAAGACCAGGCCCACAACTCCCGCGAAATCCAGAAGCGCATCGAGGAGTATGCCGTCGAGTGCTCCATCCTGAAAGTCTGGGGCTCCGAGATGCTCGACGCTGTCGTCGACCACGTCGTGCAAATTTACGCCGGCTACGGCTACGTCGAAGAATACCCCGCAGAGCGCGCCTACCGCGACTCGCGCATCAATCGCATCTTTGAGGGCACCAACGAAATCAACCGCCTCATCATTACGGGCTTTTTAATGAAGCGCGCCATGACCGGCCAGCTCGCCCTGCTGCCTGCCATCAAGCAGCTCATGGACGAGGTTATGTCCCCACCCGCCCCCGGCTTCGACGACGCTCCCGACGAGCTCGCCCGCGAAGCCGGAATCCTCGCCAACGCCAAAAAACTAGCCCTGCTAGCCGCCGGAACCGCCAGTCAAAAATATATGTCGAACCTCGCCGACCAGCAGGAGATCATGGCCGACCTAGCCGACATGCTCATCGAAATCTATGCTGTCGAATCCGCCCTCCTGCGCGCAAGAAAAATGACCAAAGGAACGAACCGGGTGCCCCAGGTCTACGAAGGAGACCTGGGAGTCTTAGCCACCCAGTACTACGCCGCCCATGCCATGACCATCATCGAACCGGCAGCGCGCCGCGTGCTCGCCGCCGTGGCCGAGGGCGACATGCTGCGCACCCAGCTCGCCATCCTGCGCCGTCTCGTCAAGCATGAACCGGCGGACACGATACAGATGGGCCGCGAGCTCGCCCGTCAGGCAATCGACGCAGGCAGATACCCGCTCTGAATCGCAAACCGTGGCCACAGACAGCGAATCCCTCATCCTTTCGGCTTTGTTGCTGAAAGGATGGGGGTATGGCGTGAAAAAGAAAATTCACCCCGGACCGAAACAAAATATTCGGAATTACGGTCTACACATACGCGCTGTGTGATGAATGCGCAAATTGGTTGCCAGCTTGACAACATCTTTTCCCATGCCATACAACCATCCCATTGTGGGCATAAGGCCCTTTTTGGCATGAGCGTACAACCCCAACCCGATATACTGCATGTGCATCGGGGCTTTCATTCGTCCCGCAAAAGCATCGCAGAATGTGACTTGCAAGTAACTTGTTTCCGGAAGAGCAATTCCAACCAACCTCCACAAAGTTTGACAGGATGGCCATGTTTTCTAAACTTTCAAAGCCGCGTACAGTTGTAGCTCGTCTTGCAGCACTCGCTGCAGCCGGCCTGCTTGTCTTTTCTGCCGCGTCGGTTCACGCCCAAAGCACGCAGCAAGTCCTGATTCCCAACCGCCTCACCGAGCCGGTGAATGAAAGGTCATTAGTTACCCTCAAGGGCAACGTAAACCCGCTGGCAAACGCCAGAAATGACCATGGTGTCGCGTCTGACAGCCTGCAACTGGATCGGATGCATCTGGTCTTGAAGCGCAGCGCTGCGCAAGAGGCCAGCCTCAAGCAATTTCTCTCCGATGTGCACACGCCGGGAACGGCCAACTATCACAAGTGGCTGACCCCCGATCAGTTCGGCCAGCAGTTTGGCCCGTCGGATCAGGATATAGCCACCGTGGAAGCCTGGCTGCAATCGCATGGGTTCACCGTCAGCAAGGTAAATCCCGGTAAGCTGACCATCGAGTTTTCAGGGAATGTCGCGCAACTGCGGAGCGCCTTTCATACCCAGATCCACCAGTATGCCGTGAACGGGCAGGAGCACTATGCAAGCGCCAACGACCCGCAGATTCCGACCGCGTTGGCTCCCGTCATTGGCGGCTTTGTTTCACTGAACAATTTCCGGCCGCAGCGTTACAGCCGCATGCTTGGGCAGGCTTCCTATAGCCCGCAGACCGGCAAAGCCAAGCCGCAGTGGAACTTTCCCGACGGTGCTGGTGAAGACTTTGTGCTGTCTCCAAGCGACTACGCTGTTCAATACAACATCGCTCCGCTTTACAGCGCCGGAACCAATGGCACAGGTGAGACGATCGCCATCGTCAACGATTCGAACATTAATGTTTCTCTGGTCAATAATTTCCGCACCCTCTTCGGTCTTCCCGCCAACCCGCCTCAAGTCATTATTGATGGTAACGACCCTGGAATTGACGGCATCAACAACCCCGACGGTCCAAATGGCGACTCAGGGGAGGCTTACCTCGATGTCGAGTGGGCGGGAGCCGTTGCCCCTGGAGCCACCATCGATCTTGTTATCGGTGCCGATACGGCGCTCGAATCGGGTTTTGCCCTGGCCGCCGAACGTGCCGTCTTTAGCAACGTGGCGCCGATCATCAGCGTGAGCTTCGGCGCATGCGAAGCGGCCCTTGGCGCCAGCAACCAGTTTTATAACCAGCTATGGCAGCAGGCTGCGGCCCAGGGCATCACCGTGCTCGTCTCTACGGGCGATAGCGGCTCAGCGGGGTGCGATAACGACAATAATCAGTTCTTTGCGGTGAGTGGTCAGGCCGTGAGTGGATTTGCCTCCACTCCCTACAACGTAGCAGTTGGCGGCACGGACTTTTTTTACGCCGGTGGCAGCAGCGATCTGGGCAAATACTGGAGCGCGAATCCTCCGACGAACACACCTACCACTACGCTGATGGCTGTCATTCCTGAACAGCCCTGGAACAACAGTCAGTTCGGCACCAATCTCGTTGACTTCTACAACGACATTTCAGGTCAGACGGCGACGACGATTGCTGCGGCCGGCGGCGGTGCAAGTACAGTCGGAAACGTCACGACAGACAGCAATGGCAACATCACGAGTGCCGTTCCCTATCCCAAGCCATCCTGGCAACAGGGAGCAGGCGTGCCCAGCGATAGCGCACGCGATATTCCTGATCTTTCTCTGTTTGCCGCAAATGGTTTGAATGGCAGTTACTACCCATTGTGCGCCGTGGACGGCGATTGCCAGCCTCAGTCGGGTACTAACCCTGTCCAGATCTCAGGCGTTGGCGGCACTTCGGCGTCGACTCCATCCTTTGCGGGCATCATGGCCCTCGTCGAACAGGTTACGAACAGCCGCCAGGGTCAGGCCAATTTCGTACTGTATCCGCTGGCAAAGCAGTTTCCTGCCGCATTCCACGATGTTGTCAATGGCACAAATTCCGTTCCCTGCGCGACGACAGTAACCGCTGCAGGCAATCCGTTGGACTGCATCGCCGTGCAACCTCCGCTCAATATTGCTATCACCGATCCTAACCTTGGCCCGACAACGGAAGGTCAGATCGGCACCGGCTCGACGCCTCAATACAATGCCACCGCAGGGTATGACTTAGCCTCGGGCCTGGGTACGCTGGATGCAAACCAGTTGGTCACCAACTGGAGCAAGGTTACGTTCACCGCAACCACCACGACCCTCACGCCCTCTTCTACCTCGTTCACCCACGGAACCTCCATCACGATCAGTGGCTCTGTCGGTGGAGGCACCAATGCCAGCGGCTCCGTCGCCCTCATGACGGATAGCACGTTGCCCGTCAACCAGTCTCAGACGACTTTTCCGGTTACCAACGGCGCTTTCAGCAGCCCGTCCGGCGGCATCACTTTCCTACCCGGTGGAAGCTACAATATCTGGGGTCAGTACAGTGGCGACGGAACCAACGCCGCCAGCACCTCGTCGAAAACCGCGATCACCGTCAGTCCCGAGGCGAGCTCGACGTATTTCAATATTATCGATGTGGCAACTCCCCAGAGTGGAACAGTGGCCATCAACTCCGGGAGCACCGCTCCCTATGGCACGCAGCTCATCCTGGCCGCTCAGCTGGTTCCCACTACCTACTTCAACACCTGCCTTACGGCGTCGAATCCTCCTGCGAGCTGCAGCACGACTTCCTTTAGCTTCCCCACCGGCACCGTGGCTTTTGCCGATAACGGAACCACCATCAACACCGCTGTCGTGAACGCCGAGGGCGATGCTGAATACAACGCTCCCTGGGCGATCGGCAATCACTCTGTCACCGCCAGCTATTCCGGAGACGCCAGCTACAACAAGTCAACTGCTTCGGCTATCACGTTCACGATAGCGAAGGCCACACCAACTATCGTTTTCAGCAGCACGTCTAGCAACTCAGCCGGCATTGTCAATGGCAGCGGCCTGACGGCTGCCTTTACGATTCAAGTTGAAAACAGCAGCAATTCCGCGAATTCAAGTACTTTCAATATTGGATACTCGGTTCCGGTAGCTGCTCCTACCGGAACAGTCACAATAACTGGCGTTCCGGGTGTCACATCCGCGACCTTATCGCCGTCCGTCGATCCCACCTCGCTCTTTGCTACCGGAGTCGCTTCCATCCTGGCCGGCAGCACCCCGGCGGGGACCTATAGCGCTACGATCACCTACTCCGGAGACGCGAACTACAACAGCACCAGCCAATCGGGATCGATAACGATCGTTGCAAACACTGGTGGCCTTGCTACCACAACAACGGCAACTGCCGTCCCGGCAAACCCGACCGCTACCTCTGCCACAGCGTCGATTACCGTCACCGGGACGGTCACAGGTCAGAGCGGAAGCCCCGCTCCCACCGGTGTCGTTACTGTCTTCTCCTCAGGAACGGGTGTAACCACGATCGGGTTGACTCCCGGCACTGGAGATACTTCAACATTTGCTACAACCCTCAACAGCCAGACGCTCTTCCAGGGAGCAAATTTCGTCACCCTCCAGTATTCCGGCGACAAGGTCTACACTGCCTCGTCCACGACTCTGGCCAGTCCCATAGCCAATCCGCTTTCCGACTTCACGCTCGTGCCGAACAGCAGTATCGTTGCCGTGACCTCCGGCGGAATGGCAACCAACACCATTAACCTGGGTTCGGTGAATGGATTCAGCGGCGCCGTCAATCTCACCTGCACGGCGGCCACTGGAGTCACCTGCGCACTCTCTCCGGCCACGGTAAACCTCACTGGCGGCTCAAATGCCACGGCGACCTTGACGCTTACTGCTGCAGCAGCCGCCACATCGGCGAACCACGTACGATTCGGCTGGCTGGCTGGAAGCGGCGTGGCCATGGCATGCGTCATCCTGCTGACAATTCCGGCGCGGCGTCGTAGCTGGCGCGCCATCCTGGGAGTCGTGCTCTTTGCTTGCGTCATCGGATTCGGTATCGGCTGCGGCTCCAGCAGCGGTTCCGGATCGGGCGGCGGTTCAGGCGGAGGCTCGGGTGGTGGCAGTGGCGGTGGCGGTGGTGGCAGCTCTTCCACGAGCACAACAAACCTCAATGTGCTCGTTACGGCTACATCCGGCACCACGGTTCACACGTTGGGAATTACAGCGGCGGTGCAAACAACAACCACTACGAATTAACCCATTTTCGGAAGATCACCAGCTGGCCGCACCTGAAATCAGGTGCGGCCATCGTTTCTTGCGACGAACGGGGCGGCTGGCGCTTTCACCGTTTCATTCGCGGTCAACAATCGGATGATCATTCAGTGACAAACGGGTGACAACCCGTGACCTTATGCTCAGTCACCATAGTGCGTGAACATATTGCGGGATCACTGTCTTGTTTGCTGGCTCGAACGAGGCATGCTGTTTCTGGCCATACTCTATCTGGGCCTGCACACGATGCCGCGCGCATGGGGCAAATTGAATACCGATTTTCCCAACTACTACATGTCTGCCCGACTGGCGCATGAGGGGTACGATACCGCCCGCGTCTATGAGTGGGTCTGGCTCCAACGGCAAAAGGACCATCGCGCGATCGACATCCCGCTTATCGGGCTCATACCGATCACGCCGTTCTCAACGCTGGCCATGTGGCCGATTACGGGGTTGTCGGCGCTTGCAGCCAAACACGTCTGGCTGCTGGTGAACCTCGCTCTATTGGTTCCCCTCTGCTGGATGATACGGTCGATGACTGGATTGACATATCAGCGCATCGCGCTGGTTGTCGCGCTCAGCTTTCCGCTGCATCGGAACCTCCTGGACGGCCAGTTCTACTTGGTTCTGTTGGTGTCGATTGTGGCAGCGTGCTGGGCCTACCTGCGTGAGCTTTATGTGCTTGCCGGGATTCTGGTGGCGGTCGCCGCCGCCTGTAAAATCTTCCCCGTCCTGCTCTTTGTCTTTTTCCTACAGCGCAGAGCCTGGCGCGCTTTGGTTTCAGGGGCGGTCACCGGACTTGCCGCTGTCGCTGTGTCTGTTGCGGTTTTCGGCTGGAACGTGCATCGCACGTATCTACACGAGATTCTGCCTTGGACCCTGCATGGCGAAGGTATGCCGCCATATGTAACATCAAGCGCTTCCATATCGAGCGTGCTGCACTATCTCTTTCTTCCCGAGCCGCAATGGAATCCGCATCCTTGGCACAATTCTCCATTGTGGTTTGCATTGCTGCAATCCACGCTGCCGATGCTGGCGCTGGCTCCGGCAATCCTGCTCATCCGCAGGGAGGACCACACGAAAGGCCGGATTCTGCTGGAGTGGTCCGCGCTGTTGACCGCCTCACTTGCTATCTCCACCATGCCTGCGTCGTACCATTTTGTACTTATGGTGCTGCCTGTATGCGTGCTGGCAGCGAGACTACTCGAACACAAGCAGTATGGGTGGCTGGCAGTTCTGGTGATTGTATATCTCGGCATAGGCTTTCCCATGCCCAGCCCAAACAGGATCATGGGGCCGGCGATCCTGCTGTATGTGCCACGTTTGCCCCTGATGCTGGCGCTTCTGGTGGGCTTCTATGCGCTGTTGTGGCGCGACCACCAGGCCAGGGATTCTTCGTGGGAGTGGACACAGTATGCCTGGGCAGCTTTTATGGCTGCTTTCGCGGCGCTTAGTATGTCTTCCACACTCAATCTGCAACGCGCGGTACGGCAGGAGTACGCATACCGATTGCCGCTACAAACACCTGCCCTGCTTGAGACAAACCCGATGCCTGAAGGCACGCAGATTCGTTATGTCTCGCAAACACCAGAAGGATACCGCCTGGTGACAGTGGGTCAGGATGCGGCGTGGCTTGATCCCTCTTCAGACGATGATCTCTCTTTCGCCGGTAACTCTGGCCCCGTATGGGTAGAGCGTGCCCTCAGTCCGCAATCAAAGATCGTCGATGTGTGGAATCCATCGCG
>Ga0207114_1148_pt1 | contig 18754 bp, 21 predicted proteins | sample Alteio_BWMinHeat_70_FD_153560 | JGI IMG/M metagenome (GOLD analysis project Ga0207114, IMG submission 153560) | Enriched cells from forest soil in Barre Woods Harvard Forest LTER site, Petersham, Massachusetts, United States -... | ecosystem: Environmental > Terrestrial > Soil > Temperate forest >... | reverse complement strand
AAAGGTCGGGCTTTATATACCTGGTGGTTCGGCTCCCTTGTTCTCCACTGTGCTCATGCTGGGAATCCCCGCGCGACTTGCAGGATGCAAGGAAATAGTTCTCTGCACCCCTCCCGGCAAAGACGGGGAAGTAAACCCTGTCATCCGATATGCATCTGCCCTGGTGGGAATCACTAGAATGTTCAGCATAGGAGGTGCCCAGGCCATAGGGGCCATGGCCTATGGAACGGCAAAAGTGCCCCGGGTGGATAAGCTTTTTTGGACCGGGAAACAGATATGTGACTTGTGCCAAACAACTGGTCAACGCAACTGGTATTGCGATTGATATGCCTGCAGGTCCCTCGGAACTGGCTGTACTTGCAGATGAATCCTGTGTTCCGGCATTTGTTGCGGCCGATTTATTGTCCCAGGCGGAGCATGGACCCGACAGTCAGGTGATCCTGGTTTCAGATTCGGAGAAAGTAATCAATGCCGTGCTAGAGGAGTTGACCCTTCAGCTCAAGCAGCTAACACGGAAGGAAATAGCAGATAAGGCATTGAAACATAGCAAGGCGATTCTTACCTCCAGCCTTCAGGAAGGCATGGAACTGTTGAACAGGTATGCCCCCGAACATTTGATTATTGCCTGCAAGGAGGCTGATAAGCTGAGTGGTAAAGTAATCAATGCAGGTTCGGTGTTTTTGGGAAATTACAGTTGTGAAAGCCTGGGCGACTATGCCTCTGGTACTAACCACACCTTGCCTACAAACGGATTTGCCCGGTCCTACAGCGGTGTTTCTCTGGATAGTTTTGTAAAAAAAATAACGTTTCAGAGAGTTACCGAAGAAGGGCTTGAAACAATTGGTCCTGCTGTGGAAGTGATGGCCCAGGCAGAGGGATTGTGGGGGCATAGCAAAGCTGTTGCCATCAGAAGAAAGTCAGGGAAATAACTAAATTAGATGAAGATGTTTGATCTGGGTAAGATTATCAGGCCTAATATTAAAAACCTCATTCCTTATTCTTCCGCAAGAGATGAATATACGGGGAGTGAAGGGGTATTTCTGGATGCCAATGAAAATGCTTACGGATCCCCGCTGGATTCCAACTATAACCGTTATCCTGACCCGATGCAGATGGAGTTGAAAAGGAAACTTGGGGAAATAAAAGGACTGTTACCGGAAAATATTTTCCTGGGCAATGGAAGCGACGAAGCCATAGATCTGCTCTACAGGGCTGTGTGTGAGCCTGGGAAAGACAATGTGATTCTTTGCCCCCCAACCTACGGAATGTATGAAGTGGCAGCAAATATCAATGATGTGGAGGTGAGGAAAGTGGGGCTCACTCCCGAATCCTTTCAACTCGATTGTGTCAAGATTCGGGAAAATATAGATAAAAATACCCGACTGATCTTTATTTGTTGTCCCAACAACCCAACCGGAAACGGAGTAAAGTGGACGGACGTGAAGTCACTGTTGGAGAAGTTTAACGGATTGGTGGTGGTAGACGAAGCCTATATCAACTTCGCTTCTTATCGCAGCCTGGTACCGGAACTGCTCAATTATCCAAACCTGGTCATCCTTCAAACCCTTTCCAAGGCATGGGGATTGGCGGGTCTGCGTCTTGGAATGGCCTTTGCCGGCAGTCCCGTGATAGCAGTACTCAATAAAATCAAAGCCCCTTACAATGTAAATATCGCAACCCAGCAGCTGGCCTTGAGCGCCTTGAACAAGGTGAGAGAGGTGAATGATTGGATCAGATGCATTGTCACCGAAAGAAAAAAAATGGAAGAAGCGCTTCCTCATTTTCCTTTTGTAGAGAAGGTATTTCCGAGTGAAGCTAACTTTTTGCTTGTGAGGATGAAGGATGCAAAGGCAGTTTATCGGTTTCTCATTGGAGCAGGTATTGTGGTGCGCGACCGGAGCACCATATTATTATGCGAAGGATGCCTGAGGATTACCATTGGAACATCCAAAGAAAATGAACAACTGATAAGCACCCTCAAACAGTATTCCTAAAACAACTACATGAAAAAAATTCTCTTTATTGACAGAGACGGCACCATCATCTGGGAGCCTCCGGGGACCTGCCAGATTGATTCCCTTGAACTACTCGAGTTTCTGCCGGGGGTGATCCGTAATCTCTATCGTATCTGTAAGGAAATGGATTACGAACTCGTCATTGTGAGCAACCAGGATGGATTGGGTACTGTCGCTTACCCTCAGAAGAGTTTTGATCAGGTTCAGGGAAAGATGATGAAGATCCTGGAACGGGAAGGAATTGTTTTTTCGGATGTGCATATAGATAATTCTTTTCCTGAGCAAGGTAAACCCACCCGCAAACCAGGCACTGGCATGCTTGGCAAATATATGAATGGAGACTATGACCTGGCCTCCTCTTATGTGATCGGGGACCGGATCACCGACATACGTCTGGCTGAGAACCTGGGTACGGGATCTATCTTTATACGGAACTATGATAACCCCCAAGGATGGGAAGACAAAATAGACCTGCTGGCCGATAACTGGGACCAGGTATATGAGTTCCTGAAGCCGAAACGCAAAGCAGAAAGGATTCGGAAAACAAAAGAAACCAACATCCGGATATCGGTTAACCTGGATGGTTCCGGTCATTCCAAAATATCCACCGGACTGGGATTCTTTGATCACATGCTGGAGCAGGTGGCCAGGCATGGAAACATAGATCTGGAAATTGCCGTTCAGGGAGATTTACACATTGATGAGCACCACACCATCGAAGATACGGGCATCACGCTCGGTGAAACTTTTCTGGAAGCCCTGGGAGATAAGCGGGGTGTGGAACGCTATGGCTTCTGTCTCCCAATGGACGATTGTCTTGCCCAGGTGGCAATTGATTTCGGTGGGAGAAATTGGATCGTGTGGGAGTCAGTGTTCAGGAGGGAAAAGATAGGAGAAATGCCCACGGAAATGTTCTTCCATTTTTTCAAATCCTTTAGCGACGCTGCCAAATGTAACCTGAACATCAAGGCCGAAGGGCAGAACGAGCATCATAAGATTGAAGCCATCTTCAAGGCCTTTGCTCGGGCCATAAAAATGGCCGTGAAACAGGATAAGGACAATACAAGTTTACCTACCACCAAAGGAGTATTATAAAGCCATGAAAGTTGTTGTGATCAAATACAATTCGGGGAACACCTGTTCAGTGGCTTTTGCGCTGGAGAGGCTGGGTATTTTCCCAACCATCAGCGACAAACCGGAGGACATACAAGGTGCTGATAAAATTATTTTTCCAGGAGTAGGGGAAGCGGGAAGCGCGATGGAGTATCTGAAAGAACGAAAACTGGATATGCTGATCGCCTCCCTCAAACAACCCGTCCTAGGCATTTGTCTGGGAATGCAACTGATGTGTAAACACTCGGAGGAAGGGAACACGAGCTGCCTGGGTATCTTCAATCAGGAAATAAAGCGATTTGAGCCGGGCCTCAAAGTGCCTCATGTAGGGTGGAATACGGTGAGGAACCTGAATACTCCCTTGTTTAAGGGAATAGAAGAAGAGGCCTACATGTATTTCGTTCACAGCTTTTATGCAGAGAATGCGGAAGGGACCGTTGCCTCTACCGATTACGGGGTTTCCTTCAGCTCGGCATTGCAGAAGGATAATTTTTACGGAGTGCAGTTTCACCCGGAGAAATCGGGGGCTACAGGGCAGAAAGTTCTCGACAATTTTCTGGCATTGAAGACTGGAAGGGCAGGCGTATAAAACCACTAAGGCACTAAGAATACTAAGGACCACTAAGTTTTTGTACCTGATGCCTTAGTGCATCTTAGTGCCCTCAGTGCCTTTGTGGTTAAATTACGGAAGTTGATAACGGACAAAAATGATCAATCAATAGCACATATTTAAATCCTAAATCCTTAATGGAAATCATCCCCGCAATAGATATTATAGAAGGCAAATGTGTAAGACTTAGTCAGGGCGACTATTCCAAAAAGGTCATCTACAACGAGCACCCGCTGGAAGTAGCCAAGGAATTTGAAGCGGCCGGAATAAAACGCCTGCACCTGGTAGATCTGGACGGAGCCAAGTCAGGTACGGTCGTGAATCAGAAGGTGCTAGAGAAAATAGCCTCTTCAACCGGATTGCTTATTGATTTCGGAGGAGGAATCAAATCGGATGCAGACATCGCTTCGGTATTTAGTGCCGGTGCTTCTATTGCCACCATAGGAAGCGTGGCAGTAAAGGATCCTGGCCTCTTTTTTAGGTGGCTGGGTAAATTAGGTTCCGATAAAATCCTGCTTGGCGCCGACGTAAAAGAAGGGAACATAGCCATCAGCGGATGGCAGGAACAGACTGCTTTGCCTGTTCTGGATTTCATTAAGAAGTATACAGATGCCGGAGTAAAGCAATTGTTTTGTACGGATATCAGTAAGGACGGGCAGATGGAAGGCCCTTCCACGGAGTTGTACAAAGAGATACTGAAAGCCAACCCCGGAATTTATTTCATAGCCAGCGGTGGGGTGTCGGAGAGAAGGGATCTGGATGTACTGGAAGCCATCGGATGTTCGGGAGTCATCATAGGAAAAGCATTGTACGAAGGAAAAATAAAACTGGAAGAGTTAAAAAAAATGTTGTACTGATGCTGGCGAAGAGAATCATCCCCTGTCTGGATATACGCGACGGACGTACCGTAAAAGGCATCAACTTCGAAAATATACGCGATGCCGGAGATCCAGTGGAGCTGGCAGCACGTTACACCCAAGAAGGAGCCGATGAGTTGGTGTTTCTGGATATCACAGCCACGCATGAAAAGAGGAAGACCCTGGCGGGACTGGTAACAAGGATAGCCCGTGAAATAGATATTCCTTTTACAGTCGGAGGTGGAATCAGCTCGGTGGAAGATGTGTCGGTATTGCTGGATTCAGGGGCGGACAAGGTATCGGTTAATTCCGCCGCCTTTAAGAATCCTCGACTACTGGAAGAACTGGCGGCGCAATTTGGAAGTCAGTGCATTGTGCTGGCCATTGATACGAAACGAACAGAAGATGATTGGTATGTATTCCTAAACGGGGGACGAATAGCAACCGACACCAAAGCCCTGGATTGGGCACGAAGAGGAGCAAAACTGGGAGCAGGGGAAATATTACTGACCTCCATGAACAACGACGGAGTCAAAACCGGGTTTGCGAATGACATTACGAGGTTAATATCGGAAGGAGTAAATATTCCCGTGATAGCCAGCGGAGGTGCTGGCACGATGCAGCATTTTGCAGATGCATTCCTCACCGGTAAAGCCGATGCTGCACTTGCTGCCAGTGTGTTTCATTTTGAGGAAATTAAAATCAGTGAGTTGAAAGTATTTTTACGGATGCAGAATATTGAAATACGATAGTTGACGTACAGAGGTGATAGAACGCAGATCAGTATGATTGCTTATGATAAAAAATGATTGACGGCATGGATTTAAAATCATACCTAATCATATTTAAATCATAATAATCTGTGTTCCATCACACAAACCTTGTAACACCAAACACCATGACCCCAGATTTCAGTAAGTCACCTGACAAACTTATTCCAGCAATCGTTCAGGACATCACCACCCAAAGAGTCCTCATGCTCGGTTACATGAATCGGGAAGCATTCGAGAAAACGCAGAAGGATAAACGAGTCACCTTTTTCAGTCGCAGTAAAAACCGTTTGTGGACAAAAGGAGAGGACAGCGGCAATTACCTGGAGCTTGGAGAAATGCTGCTGGATTGCGACAACGATACCTTACTTATAAAAGCAATCCCTCTGGGACCGGTCTGTCACACCGGCAGCGATACCTGCTGGAATGAAAAGAACGAAGCCTCTGATTTTCTTTTACAGCTACAGGATATTATTCAGAAACGTAAGGATTATCCCGACTCCAAATCCTATACCAGCTCCTTGTTTTCCAAAGGCATCAACAAGATTGCCCAGAAAGTAGGGGAGGAAGCAGTGGAGCTGGTGATTGAAGCCAAGGATAACGATGCCAACCTCTTCAAAAATGAAGCAGCCGATCTGCTTTTTCACTACCTCATACTGCTTGCGGCGAAAGGGTCATCTTTGGAGGAGGTGATTGAGGTGCTGAGGGAGAGACATAAAAAGGCGTAGAGTAGTATCGGTCTTTATTGCTCCCGCACGGTGAGTAATGTATTTTGCTTGTAAATCAGGTGTTTAGCATTTGATTCAGATAAAATAGTCAGACGGAATAATTGGAGGACGTAATTCCAGAGATGGCTCTTCTTCAAATCCAAAATCGATAATACCGACTCCGACGATCGTCGGACACACTCCGACGAGAGATGCACCTTGTCCGAGCATCGTTGGACACACTCCGACGTTAGATGCACCTTGTCCGAGGATCGTCGGACACACTCCAACGATAGATGCACCTTCTCCGAGGATCGTTGGACACACTCCGACGTTAGATGCACCTTGTCCGAGGATCGTCGGACACACTCCGACGATAGAAGCACCTTGTCCGAGCATCGTCGGACACACTCCGACGATGGATGCACCTTGTCCGAGCATCGTCGGACACACTCCGACGATAGAAGCACCTTGTCCGAGCATCGTTGGACACACTCCGGTTGAAGAAGGATACTGTCCAGTTGCAATCGGACACTGCGTAGTCGAATTTGGATTTTGGGTTCACCAACTGCTAAATAAACCAATGCGTAGATGTGGAACATATCCGGCGCAACCAGCGAAGGCGGCTCTCGCTCTCACACTGTCATCTGGCCTCTCCGCTCAAACCTCCCCCAAATTCTTTACCGTGTCCTAATAATAATGTAACACTCCAATACGTATTCCATATATAGAATATCTTACATTACATAGAAGTTATCAACACTTTTAGGGTAAGAGCCTCTTTGTTCGTCGAGAAAACCAACCGCAGAAATACATTCATGCAAGCGGATGAGAATCAAAATAAACCATTCCCTAAGTAAAACCAATTATTTTTTAATACTATATCTTATAATATGCACCATAAAACATACAATAAAGGAGAAAATCTTACATCATTATTCTGATGACAGGCTGTCCTCCCTTGACTTTCGCTTCAAATGGGTTTATACTTGCTCCGAAATCAGGAGTTGCCAATTTTTGTGGTTGTTGGGATTTTCCGAAAGCTGAAGCAGGCCAGGTTTTGCAAACAACATCATGTCTTAAATCTTATACAAATACCGGGAAGCCGAAAACGGAACAGAGTAAGCAATCTTAAAAAAACAAAGGAACTATGGCAAACAAACCCCTAGTAGCAAAAGATCTGGCGAAGCAGGTCTCAGATCAGAAATTGGGATGGGTGGTGGACCCTTCTCTGAAAGAAACGGATCTGGTCGCCGAGCATTCGCTTGGTGCAGCTGTGCCTCCGAAAATGCCCAAGGCAGCAGATATGAAACCTGCGGACCTGAAATCCCTGATCACTTCCAACACGGAAAATCCTTTTCTCTTTGAACGGAGAAAAGCTCTTGGATTCATTACCGGGGAAGATGCCAAAACAAGTTTTCTGGATAATGCCATCGTCAAACCGGAAATGGTTGCAGGGCTGACTGCCGGAGGAGTCTCTACTGCGGTGGACTGGCGCGAACGCTGGGGATGGCGTTGGATCACGCCGCCGAAAGACCAGAATGGATGCGAATCGTGCTGGTCCTTTGGTGCCACAGGTGTGGTGGAAAGCATGGTTCGCATCCAGCATTGTGCATGGAGTGTGCGCTCGGAAGGAGATGTGCATGACGGCATGGGAGCCCATTGCGGGGATGGTGGATGGCCATCCAACGCGCTCGACTGGATGGTTAAAAACGGTATTGCCGACCCGGATTGCTATCCGTACTATCATGGAGACCATGCCTGGACCCCAACACCAGATCGCAACGGACGTACGGTGAAAATATCCGGTTACTCCACACTCACCACCCTGAACGATCAGAAAACATGGATTGATACAGTAGGCCCAATTAGTCTTTGCTTTGAAGTATTCCACGACTTTGACGGATACGGAGGAGGTGTTTACAAAAAATCAAATGACCCTTCCAACTATTCCAGAGGATGGCATTGTGTCTTTGCCGTGGGTTATGACGATGCCAACCAATGCTGGATTTGTAAAAACTCCTGGGGACAAGGATGGGGTGAAGTATGGAATGGAGTGAGAGGCTACTTCCGTATCGGATATGGTCAGGCCAGTTGCGACCTTTATGCAAAATACGGGGTCAACGATCCCAACCCGGATCCCTGGACCAAACGCAGGTTGCATAATGGAAATCTATATGAAAGCGGAAATGGAGCTCTGCACCGGAACTTTGAAATGCTCATTCAGTCGGGGGTCAACATCCGTCATTTCTGGAGAGACGGAGGAACCTATGCCTGGGCTGCCGGACCGTCATTCGGAACAGATGCCGCCAGTTGTCCCACCCTTACGGGTACTACCTACAACCGGAATTTTGAATGTATATACCTCACCACCGGACAAAGACTTCACCACTGGTATCTGGATCAGAACACCAACAAGTGGAATGACGGAGGAGTGTTCGGACCTTCCAATGCTGCCGGCGTTCCTGCCTTTATTCAGAGTAACTACGGTGCGCCTGGAAACTTCGAAGTGGTGGTCAGAAGAGCTGATGGCTCCCTCAATCACTGGTGGAGAGACAATATCAGCGGAACCGGCTGGCATGATGGTGGTTTATTGCCCGGACTGGTGGCCTACGGAGGCGCAACCCTCATCCAAAGCCAGTATGGCGTACAGGGGAACCTGGAGCTGGTGGCCGTTTGTGCCGCCACTCATGAGATGTGGCATTTCTGGCGCGATGAGGACCATGGAAAAGTTTGGCATGCAGGCGTATGCTTCGGATCGAATGTATACAGTTCACCCGTCATGATTGAAGGACAATACGGGGCAACACAGGAAACCAACATAGGCAATTTCGAATTGTGTGTGGCAGTAGGAGGAAGTGTTCAGCACTGGTGGAGAGATAACTACGGCGGAACGGGTTGGCACATGAGTACGACTTTCGGTACCAATGTAAGGGCTGTAACCGGACTGATCGAAAGCAGCTACGGGTTTAACCTGGAGTGCATCCTCCTTCTCAACGATGGAAACATACAGCACTGGTGGAGGGACGGATCGGGCTGGCATGCAGGGCCTGTAATCGTCAAAACGATGGTAACCACAACGCTTCCATTCGAAGCGGCGGAATTGGTACCCAATTAATAAATGGGAGGTTAAAGCGACGAACCCGGTCTGAGTAATCAGGCCGGGTAAGTCGTTTTAATTATCTTCCTAAAAAATGCCTGATACAGCAGAGTCATGACGGAGATCCTTTTGAAACTACGCGAGAGCACAAGTATTGATTTGCCTGGGAAAGCAACCTCCGGATATGAATGGAGTTTTACTGCCGACCAAGCCGGCATTCTCCTCATCACCCATTCCTACTTTGTTCCAGCCAAGCTTCAGGCAGGTGGCACAGGAACGGAACGATTTTTCCTTACTGCCATAGCACCGGGAACATGTGCTCTTCACTTCCGTCAAACCCGAAGTTGGGAAAAAGAGAAGGAACCATTGGATACAAGAGAATATATGGTTACCGTGATCCACGGTCAAATGAATTAAAACATTTTCTTCCAGTAACAGCATGGGATGCCCTTTGTAGGATAGGCCTCTGCGTTCCATCAAACAATACCGTCACTTTCGCTTCACACAAATAAAGATCTAGCCATTCTAAGATCCTTCTCTACAACCATAGACCCTCTTTTATCCTTTAGGATTTGATTCAGAACGACACTTGAAGCAGCAAATTAAATTCTCCTCATATCAAAAAATCAAACAATAAAATGGGGAATATCACATTATTTTGAAATAAAAGATCGCTATTTTAGCATTCCTAAAGAGATTCTTCTAAATCTGGTATTTTATCCGATAAAACCCGATCTTTATAGCTCATACAACCATCAATCCATGAATAGCACACAACTGGAACAGAATTTTGAAAGCAAGCTGGCCAAGAACGAGACTATTGAACCGAAGGACTGGATGCCGGACAATTACCGCAAACACTTGATTCGACAGGTATCCCAACATGCGCATTCCGAAGTGGTGGGCATGCTGCCCGAAGGAAACTGGATTACGCGCGCACCCAGCCTGAGACGTAAGATGGTGCTCCTGGCTAAAGTACAGGACGAAGGGGGACATGGATTGTACCTCTATAGCGCCGCCGAAACACTGGGCATTACCCGGAACGAACTCATTGATCAGCTCCTTACCGGAAAAGCTAAATATTCCAGCATTTTTAATTACCCTACCCTTACCTGGGCCGATATTGGAGCCATTGGTTGGCTGGTGGACGGTGCCGCCATCATGAACCAGGTGATGTTGCAACGTACCTCTTATGGGCCTTATGCCCGTGCCATGGTGCGTATCTGCAAGGAAGAGAGCTTTCACCAACGCCAGGGATATGAAATCATGTGCGTATTGGCCAAAGGAACAACTGAACAAAAAGCGATGGCCCAGGATGCCCTTAACCGCTGGTGGTGGCCATCCCTGATGATGTTTGGACCTACCGACGATAAATCGCCAAACACGGCCAATGCCATCAAGTGGAAGATAAAAAGAGAATCGAACGACGAGTTGCGTCAGAAATTTGTGAATCAAACGCAGCCCCAGGCTGAACTGATCGGGCTCCATGTTCCGGACAAGGACTTAAAATGGAACGAAGCCAAAAAAGGATTTGATTTCGGCACGCCCGACTGGGATGAGTTTTACCAGGTCATTGCCGGTAACGGTCCTTGTAACAAGGCCCGCCTCACGGCCCGCCAGAAGGCACATGACAACGGAGCCTGGGTGCGTGAAGCCGCTGCTTCTTATGCCAAAAAACATATGAGCACGGTAGCCGCCTGATCTTTTCATCAACATTTATTCAAAATTCAATATATGTCAAAAGACACACAAGGAATACTCTGGGAAGTATTCATACAGTCCAAACCGGGGCAGCCTCACCGTCATTGCGGCAGCGTTCACGCGCATGACAGAGAACTGGCTCTTCAGAACGCACGGGACGTTTATACCCGGAGAAATGAAGGCACCAGCATCTGGGTTGTTCCGTCGAATAACATCGTTTCTTCTTCACCCGAAGACATCGGTTCATTCTTTGAACCTGCCAATGACAAGATCTACCGTCACCCCACATTTTACCATGTACCGGAAGGTATCACACACATGTAGCCATGAGCAACAAAGAAGCGCTAGTTAATTACACCCTGCGTCTGGCAGATACCAATCTTATTCTCGGACATCGTCTCTCTGAATGGTGCGGCCATGCCCCCTCCCTGGAAGAAGACATTGCCATGGCCAATATTGCCCTGGATCTGATAGGACAAGCCAACTCCCTTCTTATCTATGCCGCTAAAACGGAAGGAAAGGGAAGGACGGAAGACGATCTGGCTTATCTGAGGGATGAAAGGGAATACTACAATTCCCTGCTTTCCGAACAACCCAACGGGGATTTCGCCTGTACCATCATGCGCCAGTTTTTATCGGACGCTTACGATATTCATTTTTATGCATTGCTGACCAAGTCTACCGACGACATCCTTGCCGCTCTCGCAGTCAAAGGACTCAAAGAGGTTACCTACCACCTTCGCCACACTTCCGCCTGGGTGGAAAGGCTGGGTGGAGGCACGGAAGAAAGCCACCTGCGTATAGCAAAAGCGGTGGAAGAACTCTGGTGTTATACAGGAGACATGTTTGCGATGAATGCCGGAGATAAAAAACTTGTTCAGGATGGAATCTCAGTAGATACCGACAAGGTAAGGCCTCTGTGGCAGAAAACAGTGGAAGAAGTGTTTCACCGTTCCGGTCTTACTATGCCATCCAATGTATGGCAGCAGTCAGGCAGCCGGGAAGCCAAACACTCCGAACACCTGGGTTTCCTGCTTGCCGAAATGCAACACCTGCACCGTACCTATCCCCAGGCTCAGTGGTAGATATTGATGAAATAAAACGCATCCTAGCGGGAATACCCGACCCCGAAATTCCTGTTATTTCCATTGAAGAACTCGGTATACTCCGGGATGTCCGACTCGAAAAGGGTGAGGTGGTTATTGATATCACCCCAACCTATTCCGGTTGTCCGGCCATGAAGATGATTGAACAAGACATCCTTGCCGTGTTAAAAGAAAAAAAACTTCCTCCGGTACGTGTCAACCTGGTTTATTCTCCGGCATGGACAACAGACTGGATCAGTGACGGTGCGAAGGAGAAACTTAGAAAATACGGCATTGCTCCTCCCGGTAAAACCACCGTTGATAAAAGTGCCCTTACCGGCAAGCCGAAGAATCTGGCATGTCCGCGTTGTGGCTCAAAGCATGTGGAGATGGTGTCCCAGTTCGGATCTACTGCCTGTAAGGCACTCTACAAATGCCTGGACTGTCTGGAACCTTTTGATTATTTTAAGTGTATATAACGATGCAGGATAATTAATAGCTTTGATTTCAAATAACTTATAGTCTTTCTATGTCATCCGTATTATCAGAAACCATTGGTCAGGTAAGGAAGCTTACACTTAACCGACCCGATAAATTCAACAGTTTCAACAGGGAAATGGCTCTGAGTCTTCAGCAGGAATTGGACCAGGCCGCTGCCGATAAATCCATTCGGGCCATCCTGCTGACGGGAGAAGGCAAGGCTTTTTGTGCAGGGCAGGATCTGGGTGAGGCCGTTGATTCTTCCGGACCGGGTATAGAAAGAATTGTGAGAGAGCATTACAACCCAATCATTCACAAGATCCGTATCATCGAAAAACCTGTGGTCTGTGCCGTAAATGGCGTGGCTGCCGGAGCGGGAGCAAATATAGCCCTCGCATGCGATGTGGTTATTGCGGCCGACACGGCTTCATTTATTCAGGCTTTCAGTAAAATAGGACTTATACCCGACAGCGGGGGAACCTTTTTTCTACCCCGTCTTGTTGGCTTTGGAATGGCCTCGGCCCTGATGATGTTGGGTGATAAGGTGATGGCCGCCCAGGCCCTTCAGATGGGTATGATTTATAAAGTGTCTTCAACCGATACCCTTCAGACCGAGGCACTGGCATTGGCTAAAACCCTTTCTGAGTTGCCTACAAAGGGACTGGGACTTACCAAGCGTTTGCTGAACCAAAGTGCCTTTTCTCCCCTGGCCGATCAGCTGGAGGCGGAACGAAAAGAGCAAGTCGCTGCGGCAAGTTCATACGATTACAAAGAAGGGGTCAGCGCCTTCCTTGAAAAAAGAAAACCTTTGTTTAAAGGAGAATAATTAAATCTGAAAATTCATTCGGGATGTTTTCAAAGAATACAGTAGTGGGAGTGATTGGTGCCGGGGCCATGGGTTCGGGCATAGCACAGGTTGCTGCTTCTGCCGGTCATCAGGTAATTGTTTATGATTCGAGTGCGGAAGCTCTCAACAAAGCGAGGGCAGCACTTTCTTCCACTTTGGACAAACTGGTTGAAAAGCAAAAGATTTCAAGAGAAGAAGCGGATGCCCTCATCACCCGGATAGCCTATGAAAAGGAGCTTCACTCTTTTCGGAATTGTGGGTTGGTGATTGAGGCCATCGTTGAAAACCTGGAGGTCAAACAGAAAGTGTTTTCACTGCTGGAGAGTATTGTGAAAGCGGATTGTGTACTGGCTACGAATACTTCTTCTTTCTCAATTGCATCCATTGCCTCCGCTAGCCAAACTCCTTCCCGTATTATAGGTATCCATTTCTTTAATCCGGCTCCTCTCATGCCCTTGGTGGAAATCATCCCGGGAATCCTGACGGATAATGAAGTAACCCGCAAATGCAGGGAGCTGATTGCATCGTGGGGGAAAACAGTTGTAACAGCCAAAGATACTCCCGGTTTTATCGTTAACCGGGTAGCCCGTTCCTTCTATGGAGAAAGCATACGCATTTACGAGGAAGGCATAGCCGATATCCCAACGATAGACTGGGCCCTGAAAACCTTCGGTGGATTTAAGATGGGCCCTTTTGAACTCATGGATTTTATTGGCAATGACGTAAATTACAAAGTCACCGAATCGGTTTGGGAGCAATTTTTCTACGAACCCCGTTTCAAGCCGTCTCTTACCCAAAAACGATTATTTGAAGCCCGATTGTTCGGCCGCAAATCGGGAAGGGGGTATTATACCTACGGAGCAAACGCTCCACAACCAACACCTGTTCTGGACACGGAACTGGGTAAAGCAATATTCAACAGGGTGCTGGTCATGCTTGTCAACGAAGCAGTGGATACCTTGTATCTGCAGGTGGCATCGAGGGAAGATATTGAGCTGGCTATGACAAAGGGCGTGAATTATCCAAAAGGATTGCTTGCCTGGGGTGAGGAAGTAGGTATGGATAAGGTGCTGTCACAACTTACCGCTTTATACAACGATTATCAGGAAGACAGGTATCGTCCTTCTCTGCTCTTAAAGAAGTGGTCTGTACGAAAACAAAAAACAACCTCATGAGCCTTCAACCCTATGCCATTGCACCCTACCTGAGTCCCATGGGCTGGCTGGAGATCCGCGCAGGTGAACACGGGATTGTTTCCCTTTCTTTCCGGGATGCCGAAGTAGCCGCGACCAATACCTCCCCCTTCCTGAATGCGTGCACAAAGGAACTGGATGCCTATTTTAAAGGAAGTCTGAAAACATTCGGCGTGCCTCTGGATTTGAAGGGAACCGAATTTCAACTGAACGTATGGACAGAGTTGCTGAAGATACCTTTTGGCGAAACAGTCTCCTATCTTCACATTGCCGAGGCACTTGGGGATCCGGGTTCTACAAGGGCTGTAGGAAATGCCAATGGAAAGAATCCCGTTGCCATTATTGTTCCTTGCCACCGGGTTATCGGATCGCAAGGAAGCCTGGTGGGTTATTCAGGCGGAATGGATAAGAAAAAATGGTTGCTCGAATTTGAACGCAACCTCACTCACGCCGATCTTTTCAATACACAACATAACGAATCACAACATGGATAAGGAAATTCTCGCATCAGCAGTATTCCGGACAATGTTCAATCATGACGGGTTTAGCCAATGGCTGGGAATTGAATGCATGGAATCAAAACCAGGAAGGTCTGTGCTGAGGATGACAGTAAGGAAGGAAATGCTGAACGGATTTGGAATTGCACATGGAGGCATTACCTATTCCCTTGCCGACAGCGCACTTGCCTTTGCTTCCAATTCTCATGGAAGGAAGGCCGTTTCGGTTGAGACCAGCATCTCCCATACAGAGCCGCTTGTGGAAGGAGATGAGATAACCGCAATTGCTGAAGAATTAAGCCTTTCAAACAAGATAGGGGTTTACCAAATAAAAGTCATCCGGACAGACGGGAAGGTGGTGGCCCTGTTTAAAGGCACCGTATACCGCACAGCTAAAACCTGGTTTCCGGCCAATGAAACAGAACTCAACGAGTGAATGATATTCAGAAATAACTTATGAAACAGGCTTATCTGATTGATGGGATCCGAACTCCCATAGGAAATCTCGGAGGCACCCTTTCGACCGTACGTACTGACGACCTCGCTGCGCTCGTCATACGGGATCTTTTGAAGCGTCAACCGGATATTGACCCTTCCCGGATAGGGGATGTGATAATGGGTTGTGCAAATCAGGCCGGAGAAGACAACCGTAATGTAGCCCGCATGGCCTTGTTGCTTGCCGGGTTGCCCTATTCTGTGCCGGGTGAAACCGTCAACAGGCTGTGCGCTTCCGGTCTCTCCGCTTCCATTGCTGCGGCCAGGGCTATTCAATGCGGGGATGCAGGACTGATGATTGCAGGTGGTGTAGAACACATGACCCGTGCTCCCTGGGTGATGTCTAAGGCTTCCACTCCTTTCGGAAGAGACTCCCAGTTATTCGACTCGAGTTTTGGATGGAGGTTTGTGAACCCGGTGATGAAAGAAATGTATGGAGTGGATGCTATGGGAGAAACAGCAGAAAATCTTGCTGACAGAGATCGTATCACCAGGGAAGACCAGGATAAGTTCGCATACAGGTCTCAACAAAAAGCCGCTACAGCTATGAAGAATGGACGGCTGGCGGAAGAGATCACTTCCGTGAAAATACCTCAGCGCAAAGGCGACCCAAAGATTTTTGACAAGGATGAATTCCCAAGGCCGGAAACAACGTTGGAAGGATTGGCAGGTCTGAAGCCGGCTTTTCGGAAAAACGGATCGGTAACCGCAGGCAATGCATCCGGATTAAATGATGGTGCCGCTGCCCTGCTTCTGGCTTCGGAAGAGGCTGTCAAACGTTTTGGTCTGAAACCCAAAGCACGTATCGTCAGTTCCGGTGTGGCAGGTGTGGAGCCGCGAATCATGGGGATTGGACCGGTAGAAGCCAGCCGGAAGGCACTGGAAAGTGCAGGACTTAAAATGAAAGACATAAACATTATTGAGCTGAATGAAGCCTTCTCGGCCCAATGCCTGGCATGCATACGGGCATGGGGACTGGATGACGACGATCCCCGTATTAATCCCAACGGAGGAGCGATCGCACTTGGTCATCCCCTGGGAATGAGCGGAGCAAGAATCCTGAACTCCGCAGCAATTGAACTTCATAAACAAAACAAACGTTACGCTCTCGTAACGATGTGCATAGGGGTAGGGCAGGGCTACGCAGTGATAATAGAAAAGGTATAATGTCCTCACACTCACTCCCACACTCACACTGACCTTTTATGGCAAACATCTTCGAATTCAACGGATACAAACCAGTCGTGCATGAAAGCGCTTTCGTACACCCCAATGCCACCGTTACAGGCAATGTCATTATTGGCAAAAATGTGTACATAGGCCCTGGCGCTGCATTGAGGGGGGACTGGGGACAGATTGTTGTGGAAGGCGGTTGCAACGTTCAGGAAAATTGTACCATCCATATGTTTCCGGGTCTTACCGTCATGCTAAAAGAAGGAGCCCATATTGGCCATGGGGCCATTATTCATGGGGCAACCATTGGAAAGAACGTGCTTATTGGAATGAACACCGTGGTGATGGATCATGTAACGATAGGTGAACACTGTATTGTCGGTTCACTTGCTTTTATTCCGGAAGGAATGGTTATCCCCGACCGCAAGGTAGTGGTGGGGAGTCCTGCCCGGATTATCAAGGATGTAAGCGATAAAATGATTGAGTGGAAGACGGCAGGAACGGAACTGTATCAGGATCTTCCGGCAGCTTGTAAGGCAGGATTGAAGCCCTGTGAGCCTCTTCGGGAGCCTGAACCAAACAGGCCTCATCAACTCGATATTTATAAGACATGGGGGAAGGAAAAAAAAATATAGCCGAAGCTACCGTCCACACCCTTTGCAATTCCTGCTCCGGATCAGATCAATCAAAAAATTTTCTTCTGTATCCTTTTGGATAATCAGGTCAGTGATAGACGGCAGAATGGGAAAGTCGGGCATGATGCCTCGTCCTTTTTGAGCAGGGGTGGGTACCGCACAGAGGTATTTCATCAGAGGTATTTTCACCCTCAGCCCTGTATTGGGCAGGGTTAGCAGGAGTTCCATCCCGCTATTATTCCCTTCCGCCGCCCCCCCAGTTTCCTCTCCTACAAATACTGCCTTGTGATGCGCCTGAACAACGGAAGCAAATTCGGCTGTAGTGGAAAAGCTTTCTCCGTTTATTAAAATATAGGTTCTTCCCAGGTAATACGTACTCTTTGGCTCGTGCATGCAAGTGTAGGATCCGTGTGTCCACTGGCACCTTCCAAGGCTGTCTTTATGCACCAGCCGGTGAAACAAATTGAAAATACCGGGTTGATTGGTGTAGCGGAGAAAGGAAAACCGTTTGTCTGATGCGGGTTCCACACGCTTGTAATAACGAAAGCTTGAATCGGTGAGAAAGGAGTAGAGATACCATCCGAAATCGTCGTCGCCACCGACGTTGTTTCGCAAATCGATTACTAAGTCGTTGATGCCTGCCTGGCGAAGACTGTCAAAGACATGACGCATGAAGGGCCTGAAATGCTGATGAGCCGAAGAGATGTCTTTCCCGTCAAATGACCCTATACGGAGTATAGCAATCTGGTCTTTCGTGAGGTGAAACTGCAGGGGCTTTTCTTTTGGAAGGTTCAACGCGTTTTGGCCGTACCTTTTTTCACGGATAGTTTGCAGTTGAGGCAGGTAAAGTGCCGGCAGAGTATGCGGTACCTCCAATTCCTCACCTCGGCATAATAAAACATGAAGTCCTTTTCCAGGAGATGATACTTAAGTGAAAGATTGAAGCCGTCGGATGAAATATGCGGAATTATCCGGTTGATGATCTCTTTTACGGGAATTCCATTGATGCTAACAATTTCGCTGCCTGCAGCAATGCTGCTGTCGGTACTGAAGTTGGCGAGGACATACAGGTGCTGATCCAGAATTTTCACTCTGAATGGAAATAGGCGGCAGGTTTTCTCTTCAAATTCCTGAACAAACTCTTTGGAAAGAAAACAGGGGGTGTGACCGCATCCTATATCCGCTACGAGTTCACTGACTTTTTGGTGAAACTGGAGTTCTGTCAGGTCCTCGTTCAAAGATTGATAAAGACTGTCGAAACGGGAACCGATTTCCGCTTTGGAGTGGTAGGTATAAAGTCCGGGATGAGCTTCTTCGAGGGCCGTGCGAAGAACCTGGAAATCTTTTCGTAATGCTTCGGGATTGAATTTTTTTTCCGGGTTGAAAGCAGACGCTTTTTTTTGCCCGAATAAACTGCAGGTGACAACAATAAAAAAGAATGCCAACAGCCGCGATTTTCTCATTTTCCAGTCATTC
>Ga0207114_1146_pt1 | contig 18943 bp, 15 predicted proteins | sample Alteio_BWMinHeat_70_FD_153560 | JGI IMG/M metagenome (GOLD analysis project Ga0207114, IMG submission 153560) | Enriched cells from forest soil in Barre Woods Harvard Forest LTER site, Petersham, Massachusetts, United States -... | ecosystem: Environmental > Terrestrial > Soil > Temperate forest >... | reverse complement strand
AAAGCAGGGAAGTGATACCGGCCAGCATTTGCGCGTGAGAAATCTGGGCGATGGCGTCGGCGGCGAGGCCAGCGGGCAAGACCGCCTGCACCTGCGTGACGATCTGGGTCGCTCGGCTGAATTCGGGGTGCGGCTTCTTGCCGACCCGCTCCATCATCGGGCCGATCAGCTGAAAACTGAGCATCCCCAGGATGAACAGAACGCCCAAGATTTCGCGGGTGCGGCGCTGCGCCAGCCAGCGTTCGAGCCAGGCGAAGACCGTCTGCATCAGGACGAGGTTGAAGATTGCGAAAATAAACAGGACGAGCAGGGTCCAGGGAAACAAGGATGGGCGCGCGAAGCTGGTGCCCAGCAAGATTCCTAGCAGGCCCACACAGCCGAGGGCGCTGGCTGGGTCGAAAAAGCCGTAGGCCAGGCGAATCAGAAAATACGATCGGTAAGAGAGGGGAAAACGCAGCAACTCGCCGGAGTCAGGATTGTTGGTGAAGGCGGTCGCCATCACGGGAAAAACTTGCCAAAAGAAAAAGATCGGCCACAAAAGGAGCGGAAGCAACTCGGCCTTGTCTTGCGAGACGAAGAACCAGGAGAGTCCAGTGGCGGTCGCGAAGCCGCCCAGTCCGCCGAGTGCGAAGGCAGCCGTCACAATGATGCGCGAAACCAGTTCCATTTTGCCGCGCTTGCTGCGCAGGCCGTTGACGAACATGCGCCAGCGGAGTTCGGCGATGGCCGTGAGCTGGCTGCGGCGATGGAGGGTGGGATGGAGGTCAGTCATGCGACTCGCTGGAGCTGTTTTGCTTCGAGCTTTCTTCTGCTCTCATTTTGTAGCTGCAGCGCACTCGCAAGCCCTCCTGCTTAGCGCGGCCGCAGAAGTAGTGTTGCATGTTATCAAGCATGTCGAAATCGGGGCTATCTGGATAAAGAGCGTGGAGACTGTGGTCGGCAGCAGCTGAGATGTTGAATGAGAAATCGTAAACGGCGGTATCTACAAGGTAAGGAATCGCGGGTCGGTACTTACATTTACCAAACAGTTCGACGCTAGTCTGGTATTGCAGGCTTCCCTGATTGCGATAGCGACCGCTGCTGAGTTCCTTTAGAGCAACCGGGTCGCACTTCTTTGCCAAATAATTCACGGGCCAGTAACGATCCTCGCCGTCTTTCACGCGCTCAGCAAGAATTCTCTGCATGAATGCGGTGACTTCTGGAGTATCGAAATGGTAGGCGACGTCTTCGATTCCGCTCCGGATTATCCAGTTGTGTTCCTTCCAGTAGCGGACCAACAGTGCGTGAGGGTCGCCGCGCCGAGCGAGCTCGTCCGAGATCGGCCAGCCGCTTGCGCGGTCCTCTCCGGCTCCGCAAATCTCCCATTTGTCAAAGCAGGCGACGAGTTGCTCGGAGGTTAGGGCTGGCAGTCGTCGGACGAGTTCGTCAACCAAATTCCGTCGGTATCCGGCTTCATCCGGACGGCCTTCGATTGCGCAGTGCTTATCGTTCAGAATGCAGGTTTTGAGTTGATCGGACGAAAATTGGCTCAGATCGGCTTTGCTAGACGCCTCACTCGACTGGCCGTGGCAGAGTGCAGAGGTCAGGATCAGCAAGAACGCCCAGGGTATTTTCTTCATACTCATACCAACGATTAGATTTTAGCCCGTTCATCCCAGCCACGAAAGCTCCTGCTCGGTGCGGCGTTGGCCGCCGACGATGCGCAGGAAGAGTTGTTCCAGCGTCAGCTTCTCTCCGGAAACTCCGTCATCGTCCGATCCGGCTGGGGTCTGCGCCTCGACTCCTGCGCGCAATTCTTCGAGCGACCCCTGAGCCACCAGCCGTCCCTGATGAATGATGGCGACGTGGCTGCACAGGCGCTCCACGATTTCGAGCACGTGCGAGGTGAGGAAAATTGTGGCTCCTCGGGCGATCATGCCTTGCAGCATGGACTTCAGCGTGCCGGCGGCGATCGCGTCCACGCCTTCGAAGGGCTCATCGAGGAACAGAACCTTTGGGCCATGTATCACCGCAGCCGCGAGGGCCAGCTTCTTCTGCATGCCGTGGGAATAATCGGTGACGAGTTTTTTCGGCTGGTCGGCGAGTTGCATAAACTCGAGCAACTCCGCCGCGCGCTGGGCCGCGGTGGTGCGGTCGAGGCCGTACATGCGCCCGGCAAAACTGAGGAACTCGGCGCCAGTGAGGCGTCCGAACAGCGCCATGCCTTCGGGAACGACTCCGATCTGGCGCTTTACTTCGACGGGGTGAGCGTTGAGATCGATGCCGAGAATTTCAATTCGCCCGGAACTGGGCGCGAGCAATCCGGTGAGCATCTTGATGGTGGTGGATTTCCCCGCGCCATTGGGGCCGAGGAAGCCGAAGAATTGTCCGGGGGCAACGCGCAGGTCGACGCCGTCGACGGCTAACAGTTCTCCGAAACGGCGGGTCAGGCCTTGAGTTGAGATGGTGGGTGCGAGTTCCATCGAGTCTTCGAATCTAGCACACCTATATCGGGCGCACCAACGAAGCGGGTGTGGGCTGTAAGGAAAAAACTCAACCACGAAGGTCACGAAGTATCACGAAGGAACTCGATGTTTGGCCTTGAGACGAACTCGTGGCTGCGGATAGGTGCGGGCGCGAGTCTTGCGAGTCCTGTATTCGTGAGACGGCTACTTTGACGGAGGGTCTTCTGACCACGGGGGAACGACTCCGTTGATGCGCGCGTAAGCAATCGCTTGTCCTAGGTGCTCGGCGATGTGGGGGATGATATAGAGAAGCACGCCGCGCTGGGTGATCGTTCCGCCCAGCCAGTCCATGGTTTTTTCGAGGTTGGCGTCAGGCATGTCGGTGATGGCTTTCTTGGCGTGGGCATAGGAGGCCCTCAGCGTGGCGATGACTTTTGTCTTGTCGGTGGTGGATTGTTCCATCCCCGCCACGTCGAGTCCTGCGGGAGAAGGCGCGCCCACAAGTTTGTACATGTTGTAGTTGGCGGCGCTCACATGCAGGAAGACCTCCGCGACTGATTTCACGCCGGGCGCGGGACGCCAGCTGTACTTTTCGGCGGGGAACGCGTTGGCAAGTCGTAGGAATTCATTTTCCTGAATCATGACCAAAGCCAGAACTTCAGAGCGATAGCCAGTCACGCCGGGCGTGCCGTCTCGAAAGGGATGCACTTGCTGCAGTTGCGCGGCGGCGGGAACTGCGACAGCCGTTAGAGCGAAGCAGCAGAGGGTGAAAAAAATATGCTTCATCGGGGAGTCTCCTTCTCAGTGCCAAACAGTCTACCGGGGCGGGGAGTGCTGTCTAGAACGATTGTTTGGAGGATTGTATTCCCGAAGTATGTTCCGGGATATCGCGCGTGTGAACCAGTGCCGACGCGTTAGAGCGGGTCTTCCAGCGAGTCAGATGTGCTTCGGTGAGTTGGCGGATCACCCTGGAGCTGAACGGCTACCGAATGAATGGATTAGCCCACCATTTCGACGAGGCACGTCGGCTGTGGGCGCTGTCCCCGCATGGGTCAGAGGCCGCTTCGGGTCTACTTTTTCTTGGCGTCTTCCGTCCAGGGAGGAACGATTCCGGCTACGCGCGCGTAGGCGATCGATTGTCCCAAATGCTCGGCGGCGTGGCGGACGATGAACAGCAGGATGCCGCGCTGCGTGTTCTTCCCCCCGAACCAGTCCAGACTTTTCTCGAGATCGGCGTCGGGCATGGCTTTGATGGCGGCCTTGGCGTGGGAGAAGGAATCTTTGAGGGTGGCGATCACTTTCGCTTTGTCGGTGGTGGATTTCTCCAGCGTCCTGATGTCGAGTGCTGCCGGAGGCGGGGTACCGACGAGTTTGTAGAGGTTGTAGTTGGCGGCGCTAACGTGAAGAAAGACTTCAGCGAAAGAACGAACGTCGGGCGTGGGGCGCCACGCGAATTTGTCGGCGGGGATCGCTTCGGCGAGGCGGGTGAATTTATCTTCCTGAATCATCACTTCGGCCAGGACTTCAGAGCGATAGCCAGTGACGCCGGGCGTGCCGTCTTTGTAAGGGTTAACCTGCGCCGCGACGCGCACGGCTCCGGAAATCAGCACGAGGAAACAGAGTGCGGCGAAAGCGCGTTTCATGAAGTCTCCTTTTGAAGTCGAGAGATTGTAGTCCATGGCGCGGAAGATTTCTTGCCAACAGGGACCAGGTGCCGAAAAGCAGGGACGGTCACCGAAAACGGGTCGTCCGCCAGAGGGCGATCGCGCAGGAAGATAGGAGAACGAGCATTGCGGCGGCAAGGATCGACGCCCAGCCTAGGCCGATTTCCATGCGGGGCAGGCGGGCCATGGTCCCCAGCACAACGAAGAGAGCCGTGGTGCCGAGAATGAGCAGCCAGTCCAGTAGTGATCTTGCGCTAGAGTCATTGCGGAAGGATTTGCCTTCCATCCCGGCGCGGACGTATTCGCTTTCGACGCCGTAGCGCTGGCCTTCACGGTCGGCGGCGTCCTGCCAGGAGGAGTGTTCGCGCTCGGTGGCCGACGACAATGCGATCGCGACTGCGCCCAGTGCCATGAGGATTGATCCTCCGGCGACCTGTGCATAGACCGTCTGGCTGTCGCCGCGGAGTTCGTGGAAGACCAGGATGCCCCACAGCAATCCCCAGAGCTGATTCGTGTTGGAGAGGGGAATGCCGCGGCTGATGCCGACATATTTTGTGGCGTACTGCTGGAACAAATCGCCGATCACCCAGACGAAGCCGCCGAGCATCAGCCAGAACATTACCTGTTTCGCGCCAATGAGTTCGTGCCAGAGCGGTGTGGCGCCGCGGTAAGCGACGGCCAGTACGGTCATGGTGACGAGCTCTCCGACGGTGAAGAACGTGATGAAGGAAAGCGGATTCATGCCCGTGAGATAGGCCTTGCGGTAAGGGATGTACATCGTTCCCCAGAGAATGCCTGCGCCCAGCGCTGCATAAATTCCCAGCGCGGCCCTGCCCGGTGCTGCTTGATGCGATGACGCGATCGCCAGCAGCGTGGCACCGCCGAACATGCAGACTGCGCCACCGAGAACTCCGAGCCAGCGCTTCCATCCCGCGTAATGCAGTTCGTTGAAGAGCAGGAATCCCCAGAAAATGCCGAGCAGGCTGTTCGTATTCCACAGTGGAAAGGCGATGCTCAGTCCGACGTTGCGGATAGCGTAAATGGTGAGCGTGTTGGCGACGGCCCACATGCATCCGGCAAGCACTGCCCAGACGACCAGATGCGGGGCTTGGCGAACGTCGTTGCGGACATGCGATGTACCGCGAATGAGTGCCGGCACGCTCCAGCGCGCGAGGAAAACGCCGAACACCATGATGAGCGATACGGTGATGGGAGAGATGTCGGGATTGACGAGTTTGATGGGAGCCTCGGCGCCGCCCAGCCAGGCCCCGGCGGCGAATCCGCAGAAGATGCCGAGGGCTTGCACAGTGCGGAGGCGGGCCACAGGCATCGGACTCTGAATCGCGGGCGCTGCCTCGGTGTCCGAGCTGGTTCGTGTCATGTCAGCGGAGTTTATCCAGAAGCACGACGCCGCCGAGGAGGACGGCGAACGGAATCCAGAAATGGATGTCGGTGGCGATGATTTGAAAGAGATTGCTGGGAGACGTGGGTTCGGTCGGGTTTGCCAATACTTCAACCTCCTGAACGCGGCTCTTGAATCTGGAGTGCCATCTTAGGGATGGATGAGCTGGGAGTCAACGGTGCAGGTACATTTATACCTATGAGTGGAATGGGGATGTTACAACAGATTGCCTTAGTGCTCTGGTATAGTGATGGGCGTTGAAGGGCACTACACAAGGCCGAAAGTAAGGCACCGCTAAGGTTCTATTCAGAATCCATTTCCATGCACAAAGTCTCAGTGAAGGGCGTGCTGATCGGCGGTATCGTCGATGTTTGTTCGTCTTTTCTTATGGGGATTCCCTTCGCAATTTTCGCCTTGTCCAAGGTGGATGTAGCGCACACTCCAAAGGACCAAATAGGCCCCGCGATCATGGCAGTGACGCGCGGGATTCCATGGCTGTACGGGGCAGAATTGCTTGTTGGCCTTGCCTGTTCGGTGTTAGGCGGCTATGTAGCGGGATGGCTGGCGAAGCATGACGAATTGCTGAACGGAACGCTTTCTTCGTTCCTCTGCGTGGCGCTGGGGATCTACTCGATGGCTTCCGGTAAAGACTCCCACGCCCACTGGCTGCAATTTCTCCTGTTGATCAGCGCTCCAGTTTGTGGTTTCTGCGGTGGCTATCTGCGGGACCGGCAGAGGCGTGTGCGCGCCCCAGCCGTATGACCAAACGTCTGTCGAAGAGTGAAATCGCTGTCTTACAATTCTTGAGCCGTTGCTCTGCGCCTCATTTTCCGCGTCGTCGCCGATCGAAGGCAAGGGATGCGAGAAGGCAAACAGTCGGAACGGCTGCAAACACGGCCACTTCTGGCAATCCGTAAAAAAACGATCTGCCGGGGTGCCTCACAATCCATTTTTCCCACAACAAGAAAAGGAGGACGGCATAAAACGAGCTGCCGACGAGTACATACAGCTTCCATCCTGTGAGCAAACGCCTTCTTCGCATGCTTCTTCCAATGGTCCGATCAATTCGCCGTACAAGCATACTTGATGCAAAAACATTTCACTCATAACCCTTCCGCCCTAACCTTGATTTCCACTTTATCGCTCGGCAGTTTACTGCGCGGGCGAGGACGCCCCCGCGACAGCCGGTGGAGACGCCGGCGCTACGCAGAACAAAAACGCCCCGGCTTTTGACCGGGGCGTTGGACAGAACTGCGGCAGTCTAAAACAGATTCCACAGGAACTGGTTGTAGACCTCGTGATGGAACTGGACTTCCTGCGCTTTGACGAAGGTTCCGAGGGCGCGGGGGCAGCGGTCGGCGGAGGCTTGTTTCAGGTCCGCGTAGCGGCCTTTGACGTCTTCGCCGAGCAGGGTGGTGGTCCACTCGGCTTTGCGGAAGTCGTCGAGCGCGGTGTAGATGTTGTCGGGCAGGTAGCGCTCGGCCTGGCGCAGGTTCTTGATCTTCGCGGTCTCGCCGTCGAGGCCGGTTTTGAAGATCGAATGCATCACCAGGTACGGATTCGCGTCGGGCGCGACGGAGCGAACTTCGACGCGCATGCTCTTCTCGTTGCCGATGGGAATGCGAATCATCGATCCGCGATCGACCGGCGAGGCCTTGATCTGGTTCGGAGCCTCGAAGTGCGGGTCGAGGCGGCGATAGGCATTCACGCTGGCGTTCAGCAGCAGGCACAGGTCGTTGCCGTGAGTGAGGATGCGGTCAAGGAAGGCCCATCCCATCTTGCTCAGCTTCTCTTCGCCCTTGGCGTCCCAGAACAGGTTCTTGCCGTTTTCGCTGATGGAAACGTTGGTGTGCATGCCGCTGCCGTTTACGCCGACGACGGGCTTGGGCAGGAAGGACGCGGTCAGTCCCATGTTGGTCGCGACCTGGCGGCAGATCAGTTTGTAGAGCTGAATCTGGTCGGCGGCGGCCACGACTTCGTCGTAGCCGTAGTTGATTTCAAATTGCGAGGGCGCAACTTCGGGGTGATCTTTTTCGTTCTGGAAGCCCATGGCGCGCTGCACTTCGGCGGTCGTGTCGATGAAGGTGCGCAGCGGATCGCCGGGCAGGGAGTGATAGTAGCCGCCGGTGTTGACGTATTCGAACTTGCCGCCGACTTCGTGATAGTGGCGCTCGGCGTCGGCGCCTTTGAAGAGGAAGCCCTCGATTTCGTTGGCGGCGTTGAGGGTGTAGCCCTTTTTCTTGTGAAGTTCCTCGGCGAAGCCTTTGAGCACGCCGCGAATGTCGCCGGAGTAGGACGTGCCGCCCTTGTCGATGACTTCGCCGAACACCAGCACCTTGCCGGAGCCGAAGACATCGGACGGAGCCCAGTAGAACGCGCCCCAGTCGATCCCCAGGCGCAGATCGCTTTCGCGCTGCGCGGTAAAGCCGCGGATGGAGGAGCCGTCAAAGGTGAGGTTGTCCCAACTCTTGAGCAAGAACTTCTTGTCGTAGTCGAGCATGTGCAGCCGGCCTTCAAGATCGCTGAAGAGCACGGTCACGGCCTTGATGCGCTTCTCGTCGGTCAGGTACTTGAGGCGGTCCTCCTGCACCTTGTGAGATGCGACGCGGTTCCTGCGCTGCTCCTTCGCCTTCAGGTTGAGATCTTCCAGTTCGTCGTATGAGAGTGCCAAGAAATTGCGCAGTTCAGTGGGCATGGATGTCCTTCAGTCTCCTTCGCGTAGAAACTTAGAATTTGAGCAAAACCATATTACGAACACAGGGAAGTTGAAATGGCTGGTTTCAACACTTTGACTCGGAACACGGAAGGATAGCGCGAGGGCCGGGCGCGGGCCAATCGAAAAAGCTGATGCAAGGCATAAAAGAGATTTATTCGGAGATTCGGGGAACGGATTCCGTCTGATGCCGAACGAAACATCTCAACCACCAAGGACGCGAAGGATCACGAAGGTTTCCGCGTCAGAATTTCGATGGCGCAAAGGAGCCGACCATCCAGTCGTTCATGGGATTGAGTCTTCCACAGTCCAGGCACTTCGTCTGGGCGAACTGGGTTGAGCAGCGAGGACAGACTGCGTGAGTCTGGAACGTATCGAAGGGCTGGCCGCACTTTCCGCAGGTCCAGTATTCTCCGACCGGCGGGGCGGTCTTGCACGTTGGGCAGGCAAAGCCATCGCGGCGGGGCAGTTTGGAGAGACGTAACAGAGCGCGCGCGTGTTGCAGGCCGCCCCAGCAGTTCATCAGCATGAAGAGGGCGATCGCGCCCAGCCAGACGTCTTGCTGCCAGAGGGCGAGACCGATGAAGCCCGCCACGCCAATCAGGCCGAGGACTGTGGCCACCATCAAACTCCGGGCGCGTCCCAGCACAAACCAAAGCAGAGAGCGGAGAATCTGGCCGCCATCCAGAGGGTAGACTGGGATGATGTTGAAAACCAGCAAACCAATGTCTATGTACAAGACCGAACGGACCAAGCGATAGAGATCGGGCGTCGTGGCGGCCCATCCCAGGGACCGGCCTAGAAAGAAGGTTACGAGCAGGATGGGGAACAGTGCCACATTGACCAGCGGTCCAGCCGCGATACTCCAGAGAGTGGCGCCGGGACGCGGTGGAGGATCCACATAAGCCACGCCGCCGAGCGGCCACAGCACGATCTGGTTCGCCCTTCCTCCGACTTGGCGGCAAGCTAGGGCGTGGCCGAACTCATGCAGCAATACGATCAAAAACAGCGCCAGATACTCCAGCACGTTCCATGTGACGGAAGAATAACTCCCCTTGCGAGTCTGGATTTCGTACGCTGCTACCAGAAACCACGACCAGTGGAGAGATACATCGATTCCAGAGTAAGTGAACAGGCGGATCGAGCCTTGGCGACCAGTTGGCATGTGCGCAGTTTACTGCATAACTCGCGGATTCGTATGGAGCCAATGGTTTGCGGATGAATGACGCGAACGATCCGATTTCGCGCAAAGGACGCGAGAAATGGGGCACCCGTCGAAATTACTGCCGGTGGGCCGAGGCGCCTGCGGCCAACTCACGCAGAGTGGTGAGGAATCCGGCGGCGGTGCGGGGATCGTAGAGCGCGTCGAGGGCGATGGTGGCGGAGAACTGGGGAGACTCGGGGCGGAAGCGGACTTCCAACACGTCCTGCTGGCGCACCGTCATCAGCGTGTTCAATTCGGGCGTGGAATCCTGCTTCCAGTGCGTGCGAGTGGTGAGGATGACCGGGCCCGGCTCGTAAAGATCCCACTCGCGCTCGTCGCGGCGGCGGCTAGTAACGCCGCGGCTGTGGGCGCACCAGCGGTGGCGCACGACTTCCAGATGGAAGCTGGGCGAGCCTCCCAGATCCGCTTCGAAGGTCAGCGTTTCTTTGTCCTTGTGGTAGCAGCTCAGCAGCCAGTGGACGGGCTTGGCGCGCGGCCGGAACTTCATGGTGACATGTGCATTTTCGAAGCTGCGGGAAGGGAACTGCAGGCGGGCGTCGAGGTGAAAACTATTGACCCAGTGCGAGTCGAGGATGCGTCCTTTCCCGGCGCAGGCCGACTGTACCCAGCGCAGCGCTTCGGTCCCTTTGCGGCGGTTGTAGGCGGAGAACAGGAAGTACCAGGCCCCCAGGACCACCACCGCGCCGACTACGTCAATGACCAGAAGGCGTCCCACCACGTCTTCCTCTGTGCTCTAGATGCTGATGGTACGTCCGAGGTTGCGGTCTGGGCAAGGGGGCAAAGGCCTTGAAGAACGTTTTTTTTCCGGGGACCGATTGTGGGCGGGTTGTGGAAAACTCATCCCTCCTTGATGAGGAAGCGGCTTGCCAGCGGTTTTAGAACTTCCAGCCTCGCCCGCTTACAATTGCGCCGTGGCCTTCGTCATCCGCGACTTCCAGCCTGAGGACTTCGAAACGCTCTGGCGCATGGACCAGGAGTGCTTCCCGCCGGGGATCGCGTATTCGAAGCAGGAACTCAAAGGCTACGTACGCCACAGCGGAGTATTCACGCTGGTGGCGGTTGACACCAAGGATGGCATTGGCGGGTTTATCGTGGCGCACAGCGGCCCGACGGGACACATCATCACCATCGATGTAATCGCGGCGGCCCGCCGCTCGGGCTTGGGGTCGCGGCTGTTGCAGGCCGCTGAGGAGCGCCTGCGCTCCGGTGGATCCCGCGCCGTGGGGTTAGAAACTGCGGTCGACAACCTGGCGGCCTTGGCGTTCTACAAGCGGCATGGCTACAGCGTGATCCGGACCTGGCCGCGCTACTATTCGAATGGCGTGGACGCTCTGGTGATGAAGAAGGCGCTCCTCTGATTAGCGGCGATAAGCATTTGCGCTGACATGCCTTCTCCAGATACCTTGCCTATTCGGGAAAACGGAATATGAGAGTTGCGATTCAGGGAGAACTCGGGTCCTTCAGTCACGAGGCGGCGGAGCGGATGCTGCCGCGGTGTACCGTGGTTCCGTGCGCGCGGTCAGCGGAGGTGTTCGAGAGCCTGGAGCGCCAATCGGTGGGGGCGGCAGTTATTCCCATCGAAAACACGCTGGCGGGAACCGTCGCGGAGCATGCCGATCTGATGTTGACGCGCGGGGTTTTCATTCAGGCGGAATATCTGCTGCGCATCGTGCACAACGTGATCGCCATGCCCGGAGTGCGGCTGAGTGCCTTGCGGCGTGTGTTATCGCATCCGGTGGCGCTGGACCAGTGTCGCGACTTTTTCCAGCGGCATCCGAAAATCGAGGCAGTGCCGTTCTACGACACGGCCGGCAGCGTGAAGCATGTAATCGCGAACCAGTTGAAAGACGCGGCGGGAATCGCGGGAAAGCAAGCCGCTCGCGAGTATTCCGGGAGCATTCTTCAAGCCGGCATTGAAGATGACAAGCGCAACTTCACACGCTTCTTCTTGATTCGGAAGTTGGGCCGGGCGGCGGGAAGAAAAAAAGAAAGCCCGGGCTATCAAAGCCCAGACTATCATCGCCTGATCCCTCGCGGTGCGAACAAGACTTCGATCGTGTTCCAGGTCAAGAATGTGCCGGGGGCGCTCTTCAAATCACTCAGCGTGTTTGCCCTGCGGGATATCAGCCTGAGCAAGATCGAGTCGCGGCCCATGCGGGGACGGCCTTGGGAGTATGTTTTCTACGTTGACTTCCTGCGTGGCGATGACGAGCCGGCCCGCAACGCGCTGCGCCATCTGGGCGAGGTCGCGGAGTTTGTGAAGGTGCTGGGGATTTATCCAGCGGCCTGAAGTGGATTTCTCCCAGTTTCCCCCAAAAGCGATTCGCTGTCGTTTCGCCGGGCTGCGTGCGGGGTCAAAACGACATCGATAGGTCAAATTCACAGGGATTTTTATCGATCGTTACCGGAGAGAACGTCTCCTTCCTAATTGAGGGCAAAAAGATTTTGACGTCGTCGGAATTAGGCCAGTAGATGATCTCTACTTCCCGGCTCACGCCGTGACGGTCGAGGATCCGCCGAATGTTCCCGTGTGGCGTGTCCGGGCCAATAGTAATGTAGTGGAACTCCGACATTTTGTTCCAGCCATGGACCTCGTAATAGTGGAGTGGACGCAGGGTCATCCCCGCCTCAGCCGGGCCGCCGGGAAGCTCAAACGCCGTTCGATCTGCCGGGCCAGCAGGCTCAACCGTCACGTCTGCAGTAAGCAAGTCGCGTGTACCGCCCTGTTGCCGAATGTGCTGCGGAACCAGCTTTCCGCCAAAGGTCGTCGAGTTCGTCCAGTCAGTCACGATGCCTCGGTTGACGCTTTGAATCAGTTCTCCATGGGGCAGGAAGAGATACCCGATCAGCGCTTTGCCAGTTCCGAAAGTGCGGCTGATCTTCACATAGGACTGGGTGCCGACTGCGCCGTTTTCAATCTTCCACCAGTAGTGCTCGTCAGCCAGCGATGGCGAAGACAGGTCGCGGGGGATGGGATAGAGCAGCGCTTCCAGAAGCATCAGTACGCGGCTCGGCTCATAGTCTGAGCTGGCCTGCATTTTTCGCCCTGCCTCGGATTGCACTTCAATGGCGTGATAGCTGCCGAACGTCACTTCCCGCCGCCACCTCGTTGACGTGACCCAGGTTTCTTCGTAAGTTCCATCGCCCGATATAATCTGCTCCGATTCCTTATTGCTCAGAACCATGCCCGGAAAAGCATGGAAAACCACCTTCATGTGAAAGGGAGTGGCGCCGAACATGCGCAGATTCATTTGATCGCCGGCACGTTGGAACCACTCCGTCCACGGGTCCTTTGGCGCTTCACGCGCCGCAGCGGGAAGGGTCAGCACTGCTAACAGTAAACCACCAAGACAGCGCCTCATTGGTCCATTCTTCTCGAATCGGGGAAGCCTTGACGGTGATTTTACCGCAGCTTTCATCTATCCTCCGTTTTGCCCCGGGCGAGGTGGCCGAGTTTGCAAAGGTGCTGGGGATTTATCCAGCGGCCTGAATCTAGCCGGCGGAAAGAGTCGAAGAGCGGCCCAAGGCAAAGAAAACTGCTCGGCTCGACCGCTTGGAAGTTTTATTTTTCGTTTTGTCCCAATTTGGGACTTGGCAAGCGGGTACCCTCGGCGTTAGCCTCTGCACCTTAGGCACGTTTCACCCCTGGAATAAGAGAATAGAATTCAAGCTCTTGCAGGATTGCTTTCGGGGCCTCCTGAAACCTTTCCGGCAGGAGTATCATCTAAACTTGAGCGAGTTACACTCAAGGAGCCATATGAGCCAGCAGTCGCCAGTCGAGCGCACTCCTAAGAATAAGGAAACAAACGAGCAAAAGGCGCTTCCCGTGCTTCCGGTACGGGACACCGTCTTGTTCCCGCATGCCGTTTTGCCGCTGACCGTGGGTCGGGAGAGTTCGGTTCAACTGATCAATTCTCTCGGCGAAGACAAGACCATCATTGTGGTGGCGCAGCGCGAGGCGCGGGTCGACTCCCCGCAGCCCAGCGACCTCTACACGGTGGGAACGTCGGCCGTCGTGCACAAGGTCGTCAAGATGCCCAACCAGAGCCTGTTTGTATTTGCCGAAGGTCTGGAACGAGTCAAGCTGGGCGAGTTCACGCAGTTGGCGCCGTTCATGAACGCCTACTATTCCACCTTGCCCGAGGGCACGACGCCGGTCGCGACCTCGGAGATTGAGGCGCTGCAGCGCAATGTGCTGACGCTGTTCCAGCAGATCGTCGCGGGTTCGCCCACGCTGTCGGATGAACTCTCGACCGTGGCCATGAACATCGACGAGCCCGGCCGCCTGGTGGATTTCATTGCATCGTCGCTGCCGTCGTTGTCGACGCCCGACAAGCAGGACACGCTGGAGACTCTGGATATCCACGTACGGCTGGAAAAAATCAACCAGCATCTCGCCAAGGAGCTCGAAGTCCAGCAACTGCGCAACAAGATTCAAAGCGAAGTGCAGGATCGCGTGCAGCAGACGCAGCGCGAGTATTACCTGCGTGAGCAGATGAAGGCCATTCAGAAGGAACTGGGCGAGCAGGACGAAGGCCAGCGCGACGTCGAAGACCTGAAAAAGAAAATTGACGACGCGGGCATGCCCGAGGAAGTGAAGAAGGAGGCCTTAAAAGAACTTGGCCGCCTCTCTCGCATGTCTCCCATGGCAGCCGATTACTCGCTCACCCGCAACTACGTCGAGTGGTTGGCGGTGCTGCCCTGGAACAAGACCTCCGGGCAGGAAATCGAGATTCCGAAGGCGAAGGAAATTCTGGACGCGGATCATTATGACCTGGAGAAGGTGAAAGACCGCATTCTCGACTATCTCTCCGTCCGCCGCCTCAAGCCGAATATGAAAGGGCCGATCTTGTGCTTCGTCGGACCTCCGGGTGTGGGCAAGACTTCGCTGGGCAAGTCGATTGCGCGTGCGCTGGGCCGCAAGTTCACGCGGCTGTCGCTCGGCGGCGTGCACGACGAAGCGGAAATTCGGGGACATCGCCGTACGTACATCGGCGCTCTGCCCGGGCAGATCATCCAGGGAATTCGGCGGGCGGAGACGAAGGATCCCGTCTTCATGCTGGATGAAATCGACAAGGTAGGACGCGATTTCCGCGGCGATCCGGCTTCGGCACTGCTCGAGGCGCTTGATCCCGAACAGAATTCGACGTTCCGCGACAATTATCTGGACGTGACGTTCGACTTGTCGAAAGTGCTGTTCATCACGACGGCCAACATGCTCGATCCGATCGCCGAGCCCTTGCGCGATCGCATGGAGATCATCGAACTGCAGGGTTATAGCGAGGAAGAAAAGGTACACATCGCGTTCCGTTACCTGATTCCGCGACAAATTGAAGAAAACGGGATCACGACAGAGCAGATCGAGTTTCCCGAAGGAGCGGTGCGCAATGTGATCCGCCACTACACCCGGGAGGCTGGCGTGCGCAGCCTGGAACGCACCATCGGCACCATTTGCCGCAAGCAGGCGCGGCGCTTGGCCGAGGGCAAGACCGAGAAACTGATCGTCAACAAGGAAGTGATTCAGGAGTTCCTGGGCGGCATCAAGATTCGCAGCGAAGGCGAAATTGCCGAGAGGACCGAACGGCCGGGTGTGGCTGTCGGCCTGGCATGGACTCCGTCGGGCGGCGACGTGCTGTTCGTCGAGGCCAATGCGATGAAGGGCAAGGGCGGATTCACCATGACCGGACAGATTGGGCAGGTCATGCAGGAATCCATGCAGGCAGCACTGACCTGGGTGCGGTCCAACGCGGACCGGCTCGGGATTGCCGAGGACTTCTTCGCCAACCACGACATTCACATGCACGTTCCGGCGGGAGCGATTCCGAAGGATGGGCCTTCAGCCGGAGTGACTATGGCGACGACGCTGGTGTCGTTACTGACCAAGAAGCGCATCACGCCGCTGCTGGCAATGACTGGCGAGATCACGCTGAGCGGGAACGTACTTCCCGTCGGCGGGATTAAAGAGAAAGTACTCGCCGCGAAACGCGCCGGTGTGACGGATGTGATTCTGCCGGCGGAGAACAGGATGAACGTCGAGGAAGACCTTACGCCGGAACAGCTGGAGAACTTCACGGTTCATTACGTGAAGACGATCGATGAGGCTCTGCGGTTCTCACTGCCCGATGTGGGGAAGGCTCCAGTTGTGACAGTGAAGGAACCGGTAGAGGTTCACGATAAAGTGCTGACCCAGGCGTGAAGACGACCTGCTAAATAATGGCCAGCCTCGTGGGAGGCTGGCCATTTTCTTTGCTCGCTAGAGCATGGGCGGTCCGGTCGCGGTAAACTGAACGCCGTGCGCGTGCGAGTCCTATTTTTCGGAATGCTGAAAGATATGGCGGGGAGGCCGGTGGACGTGATCGACCTGCCGGACGGCGCTTCGGTCTCCGATGTCTTGCGGCACTATGAGTCGCGGATTCCGCGCCTGGGGGAATCGTTGCCGTCACTCGCCTTGGCGGTGAACCAGCAATACGCCGGGCCGGAAACGAAATTGAAGGCAGACGACGAGGTCGCGCTCCTGCCGCCGGTGAGTGGCGGTGCCCCCGACGGGGCGGGCGAGACGCCCCCCCGACAGCCAGCGGGATGCCCTCGCTACGCAAAGATCATTCGCGAAGTGATCGACACGCAGGGGGTGGTGGCCAGCCTCAAGCGGGGAGAGGACGGTGCTGCTCTGGTCTTTGAGGGCATCGTTCGTAACCAGACCCGCGGCCGCAAGACTCTTTACCTTGACTACGAGGCTTACGAAGAGATGGCGTTGCAGCAGATGGAGTCGCTGGCGGGCCAGGCGCTGCAACAGTTTCAGGTCCGCGACGTTGCCATTGTCCACCGGCTGGGGCGGCTGGAAATCGGCGAGACCAGTGTGCTGATCGCGGTTGCGTCGGCGCATCGCGCCGCCGCTTTCGACGCCTGCCGTTGGCTGATCGACACGCTCAAGCGGACGGTTCCCATCTGGAAGAAGGAACACTTCACCGACGGTGTGGTCTGGGCCGACGGGGAACCATTTCCGGCAGAGATTCCCCGCGCAAATTCTGATCTCTGAGGCAGCCCGGCACCGCAAGCCGCATCTAACGGAACGGCCAGAGCCAGGGGGCACAGGCGTGCAAGAGCTCAGTCTGTAGAGAGCCCGCCGAAAGCCGCCATCCGGCGAACGGTATAATTCTTAGACTCGATGAGAAAACCCGCCACGATTCTGCTCCTGATCGGCCTGCTGGTTCCCATGTGCGGCCTATGGGCGCAGCAGGACTCGCTTCGGCAGAATCCGGCTCAGCAGAATTATGCCCCGCAAAATCCGGCTCAAAAGGCTCCGGCTCAAGAGCCGGATCCGGCAACCACCATCCGGGTCGACGTCAAGCTGGTCAACGTTTTCGTCACGGTGACCGATACCCACGGCGCTCCCATCGGCGGGCTCACCAAGGAGAATTTCATTCTCAAAGAGGACGATCGCGAGCAGACCATCAAGATCTTCGACCGGGAGTCCGCGCTGCCGCTTTCGATCGCGCTGGCCATCGACACCAGTCTGAGCACGCGCCATGACTTGCCGCTGGAGCAGGCTTCGGCGAAACGCTTCGCGCACGACATCGTGCGCCCGGTCGACGCCCTCTCCGTCTACGGTTTTAGCGAAACCGTGTACGAGTCGCATGCCGGGTACACTCCGGACCTGAAACGCATCGATGAGAGCATCGACCACATCCGCGTGGGCGCCGCCACCGCGCTCTACGACGCTATTTATGTAGTTTCGCGTGCCCTGGACCATCGCAAGGGACGAAAAGTGATCGTCCTGATTACCGATGGCGGAGACACCTTCAGCAAAGTCGATTACACCCAGGCCGTGCGCGCGGCGGTAGAAGCGGAAGCGCTGGTCTACTCGATCATCATCGTCCCCATCGAGAACAGCGCTGGACGCGAGACCGGGGGCGAGCATGCCCTGATTCAGCTCTCGGAAGATACCGGGGGCAAGTACTACTATGCGACCTCCGCCGCGCAGCTCGACGAGGCGTTCCACAAAATCAGCGACGAACTTCGCACCCAATATCTACTGGCTTATTACCCGTCGCAACATACGTCGTTCTCGGAGTTCCGCCGCATCGGAGTGCAAGTGGTGGGCGCGCCGGATGCCGCAGCCTATAAAGTCCGCCACCGCGCGGGCTATTACACTGTCAAGTCGGAGTGAAGGCGCGGGGATTAGAGCCTGAGCCTGCCACTGTTTTGAGGTAGCTGTTTCGACGGAATGAAGTGTGGCGGCTTTGCCACAAAGCATCGGGATGTGATTATCTGGAAGCAGATGAAAATAAGAAAGGTGGACATGCTGAACCTCGATTGCACCTCCAGCAAGAAGATGGGGCTGCTGGTGTGGATGACTTTTTGGACGATCCTGCTCTCTTCGGTGATGTTGCCGGGCCAATCGACCGTTAGCACTGCCGCCATCCGCGGAACCGTCAGCGATCAGGCGGGCGCGGGACTAGCCGGGGCTAAGGTCATCCTTACTTACCAGGCTACGGGCCGGGTGGTTCAGGCCGCGACTTCCGAAAACGGGGTGTATACATCGGGCCCCCTCCAACCCGGAAACTACACTGTGCGGATCGAAGCCAAAGGCTTCAAGACCCCTGAGTTTTCAGCGACGGCCCGGACTGGAATGGTTTCGACGGCCAACGTTCGCCTGGAACCCGGGCAAGAGAGCGCCGTGGTTCACCCGGCAGTGACCGCTCTCGATGTTGAGCAGCCGACCGTGCAGAGCGTGCGGGCGGCGGATCCGATTGCACTCCTGCCGGTCAACGGGCGCAACTATCTCGATTTCGCGCAGCTCGTACCGGGGGTCCAGATGCAGGATGGCGGCGTGCTTGACGCCGGTAAGAGCGGGCTCGCTTCGATCTCCTTCGAGGGACGCTTTGGCCGCGCCGCGCGCATTGACGTGGATGGTGTAGACATTTCTGATGAGACGGTCGGAACTACAACCCAGAATATTTCAGCGAGCTCGATCCAGGAGTTTAATCTTTCCCAGTCGACGCTAGATCTCGCGACCGGGCTGACTTCCTCGGGCGCAGTCAGCATCACGACTCGTTCGGGCGGCAAGGAGCTCCACGGCGAGGCCTTTGGCGTTTTTCGTGGGGATCAGGGCGCGGCCGTTCTGCCGGGTTCTACAACGAACCATTTCGGTCGGGAGCAATTCGGCGCGCGGGTGGGGGGCACCCTCGTCAAAGACAAGCTTTTCTTCTTTCTGGACGCCGAGCGCTTCAAGCAGGACATAACGGCGCCGGAGCCTTTTGCAGCTCCGTTCAACACGTCGCCAACCAGCATGGCGGAGCCGTTCCGCGAACTGCTGGCCGATGGCAGGCTGGACTGGCAGGGTCGCAAGGATACGCACGCCTTTTACCGCTTCAATTTCGACGAGGTCAGCCAGATTGGTCCCTTCGGAGCCTTCAGTTCCCTGCAAGGCGTGAGGAATGCGATGCACACGCCGTCCCACACTCTCGGTTACGACTTCACCAAGGGAAACTACAC
>Ga0207114_1145_pt1 | contig 18966 bp, 15 predicted proteins | sample Alteio_BWMinHeat_70_FD_153560 | JGI IMG/M metagenome (GOLD analysis project Ga0207114, IMG submission 153560) | Enriched cells from forest soil in Barre Woods Harvard Forest LTER site, Petersham, Massachusetts, United States -... | ecosystem: Environmental > Terrestrial > Soil > Temperate forest >... | reverse complement strand
GCTGCTCAATAAACGGTTGGGAAGTAACTTTTTCCTGGGCGCCCTCTTGCTGGACCTGGAGCTGACGGCCGATCCGCCGCATGAGGCGTCTCACTGCGGCACTTGCACGGCTTGTTTGGATGCCTGTCCGACCCAGGCTTTTGTCGAGCCGGGCGTGCTCGATTCGCGGCGCTGCATCAGTTATCTGACCATCGAGCTGCGCGGGCGGATTCCGGAAGAGTTGCGCGCGCCGATGGGCGATTGGCTGTTCGGCTGCGACGTGTGCCAAGAAGTGTGTCCTTGGAATCACAAAGCCCCGCCGGGGATGGAGCCAGCCTTGCAAGCGCGCGACGAATTGACGGCCATCAATCTCGCGGAGTTGCTGACTCTTTCGGAAGAACAATTTCGGCAACGGTTTCGTGGCGCAGCCTTGATGCGCACCAAGCGTCAAGGGCTCCTCCGCAATGCCGCGATTGTTCTAGGTAATCAAGGAGACTCCGCCGCCCTGCCGGCTCTCCGCCAAGCCCTGGCCGATCCGGATGCTGTCGTTCGGGAGGCGGTGCATTGGGCGATCCTTAAGATTGAAGAGTCAGTAGAGCCGCGCACGCTGTAAGGGGCCTCGTCCAATCGCTTACTATCGTGCGCGGCTCCTTACTTCGCCATCATCTCCCGGAGCGCCGTCAAGGCGCGAAGCTGGAGCATGCGGACGGCGCCGGCGGTGCGGCCCATGCGCTCGGCCACTTCCTCCGCGGGCAATCCCTCAAACACCCGCAGCAGCAAAACGGTCTGATAATCTTTGGGCAAGCGGGCGAGCATGTCAGCCAGGTGGACGGCCGCTTCGCGCTCCCCTGCAGCTTGGCTCGGGCTGGGGACCTTGGCTGCTAAACATCTTCCTAGCGTCACCGAAGAATGGTCCAGGCCGGCCTGGACTTCCTCAAGGGATACCTGGCGCGCCGCATCGCGGCGCTGGGCGCCTTGATGGCGCGCTTCGTTGTAAAGATTGTGAGCCAGAATTTGCCGAAGCCAAGCCAATAGCTCCGCCTCGTGAGCGCCGGTGAAGCCGGCGAAATCACGAAACGCTTCCAGCAAAGTTTGCTGAACCAAATCCGACGGATCGCAGCGGGCCCGAAGCCGCCCCCCCGATCTGTCCCTGGGCCAACAGCCACAAATAATGCCGGTAGCGCGCGAAGAGCTCATCGCGCGCCGCCTCCTCTCCTTGTCGGCAACGGCAGATAAGATCAGAAGCGGACACCTGGCCCGGCATTTCGCAGTTCCTCGACAAAGACAATCTTCTCATTTTTGTAGCCACTTTCACGCCCAAAGCGATGGGCGCCAGGGCATCCGCATGCGGAACGGCTCCTATTCCGCTGGAAAGAAGAAGGATATGACCACAAACTTTGAGGGGTTTCGCCCAAGGGGGCGGGACGATACAATAGGTTTTTTGACCAGGCCCCCCTGCCCTTTTCGTTGGAAGCACGCATGTCGGCGTTTGAGCCTGCCTCTTCGTTACGCTCGCGGACGTTCATCGGTCTGCTGATCGCCCAATTCCTGGCCGCCTTCAACGATCAGGCCATCCACTCCTCGGCCATGTTCTTCGCCATCAGTTTTCGATATCGGAATGGTGAACACTTCATGACCGCGCCCAACGCCATTTCGCTCATGCCCATTCTTTTTTACGCCCCCTGGGCGATTTTTTGCACCATCGCCGGGTACCTGGCAGACCGGTACAGCAAACGAAACTCCCTCGTCTTTTGGAAGTTCGCGGAGATCGGCATTGCGCTGATCGCCTTGCTCGGCTTTTGGTTGGGAAGCGTACACCACCAGCCTCTTGGCCCTATGCTGGTCATGTCCACTGTGTTCCTGATGGGCACGCACAGCGCCTTCTTCGTGCCAGCCAAGTACGGAGCCATGCCGGAAATCCTTCAGCCGCACATGCTGTCGCGCGGAAACGGCGTGCTGGAATCGCTCTCCTTTTTGGCGGTGATCTTGGGAACCGTGACCGGCGGCGTGCTGTCGTTTCAGTTCCGCCATCACGAGTACATGATCGGCATCGTCTTGGTGGTCCTGGCGGGGATCGGAGCGCTGGCCAGTCTGCTCATCCAGCGAATGCCGGCGGCCAATCCGGGCCGGCCGTTCCCCACCAACCTGTTCAAGCCATTGTGGGCCAATTTGCAGATTCTCTTGCGCTCCAAGCCGCTGGCCTTGGCGGTGCTGGGCATCGCCTTCTTCACGTTCATGGTTGCGTTCATGCGCGGAGCCGTGTACATGCACGGCGAGACGCGCAATCCCCCCTGGGACGAGCTGCATACCAGCATCGTCGTGGGCGTCGTCGCCCTGGGAGTAGGACTGGGAAGTCCGCTGGCCGGTTTTCTTTCCGGCGGCAAGATCGAGCTGGGCTTGGTTCCCCTCGGAGCCGTCGGCATGATCATTTCGCTCTTGTTCGCGGCCGTTTCCTTGAATCAGCAGGCCGGGCTTATCGCCTGCCTGGTCGCCATCGGTTTCTTCACGGGGTTTTACATCGTGCCGATGTTCACCTTGCTCCAACACCGCGCGCCCAAGGCCAGCAAGGGAGACCTGATGGCTTCCAGCAATTTCGTCAATGTCGTGGGCGCGATTATGGCCTCCTTTTTATTGTGGATGCTGGTCAAAGCGGCCGCCTGGGCCGGCATTACCCAGGCCGTTCAACCGAACCTGTTGATCCATGGCGAATTGATCGATTGGGATTACAAGAAGGGCCGACCTTCGCGCTTGGAAGTGCTGGTCCCGGACAAACCGGAACGTTTTCCAATGGTAGCTCGGGAGAAAGGCGCCGAGCCTGTCGTCATCGAGGAGAAAGGAAGCCTGGAGAAGCGAACGGAGGATAAACCGGGAACCGAGGTGATCGTCGCCCGATACCAGCTCGTTCGCCAGGGTGGAAATGTGGAGTATTACGTGGTTCAGCCGGCGGACACACCGGTCGCGGAATTCTATGATGAAGAGCGTTTGCCGCGCTATCTGTTCCTGACCGCCGGTCTTATGACGATGGGGATTCTTCTTCTCCTCTGCCGCCAGTTGCCGGACTTCTTCGTGCGCGCCTTGCTGTGGCTGCGATCCTACGGGCGCTATCATTTAAAAGTCATCGGCGTAAACAACCTGCCGACTGAAGGCCCGGTCATCCTGGCGACCAACTGCGATCGCTTCGATGATTGCATGCAAGTGCTGGCGGCCACGGACCGCTACACGCGCTTCATCTTGGTAGATAACCCGGCCGACAACGCACCTCGGCCGCTGTTACGCTTTCTGGCGAAGCAAACCGGGATGGTGGTGCTGCCCGCGCGGACTGCATCGCCGGCCGCTTGGGACATGGCTTTAGCGGTCACCCTCAAAGAACTGGGCCGGGGCAACATGGTCGGCGTCACCGTCGAAGGCGAACTGCCGACAGCCGACATCGAGAAATTCCTCGAAGACGTTCACAGCCTGACGCCGACCGTGATCGTACCGGTCTATTGCGGAACCGCCGCTCACTTGACGAACGGCCCCGCGCCGGCCATCCGCCGCGTCCGCGTGGTCATCGGCCATCCCATGTCGCCTCACACTTCCTTCGCTGAGGCCCGCCGCGAGATTAACATGTTGGGCGAGTGGATACGCCACGCCGACCAAGGCGAAGCCCCGCCGGCCACCATCATGATCCCCGGCGGCGTCGCCGCTTCGCCGACAACTCCGACGGCCGGCCGCCGGTGCGACCATAGCGGTTGATCCCAGCAAATCGCGCCTACATCCTTCGTCTTACCTAATCCCAGAATTCAACCGACAAGCCTGGAATGTTCTGAAGTCGCGACGATTGCTTGTAACTAATGTTGCCGAACTCGTCGCGCAACTGGCAGCTATTCGCAGATCGTGTGTGGATCCCCTGACTTTCTTTTGTCGCCATTCGTGCAACAACCTCTCAGCTTCCTGTGTGAACGAAAGAACCCTGAGCTCCCGTAGGTCTTCAAGCGTTTCCTCGAACAGCATGTATGCTTGTTCGACTGTGATGCGGATTTTGCCAGCTTCCGCTTGACGAATCGTATTGAGCCGTCCGCGGATGATTTCCTCGACAGCAACGATTGGAACTGTCTGCTCATCGACAGGCACGTTAGCGATCCGTTCGGCGTAGGCAGGATTCCCTGATAGGATTTCCGTCAGAATATCGGTGTCGAATGTCTTCGTTGACCCAGTTCGGCATCGCGTTCTTGGTAGGCGGCTTCACAGATTTCACGCAGAGTCGGGTCATCGCGGTACTTGCCGAAAAGGCCCGCCAAGCCGCCGGGGCGCACTTCCAGCGCCACCAGCTCCCCTAGTTCCAGTCGCTTGGCGATTGCCGATTCCAACGCGGCCAAGGCTTCCTTACGTGTCGAAGCTGTGACGCGAACGTCCGGCGCTCCGACCAATGCGGCTTCGAATTGACCATTGGAAGGATGAACGATGACGGGAAAGGTCATAGAGTTCCACCTCGGATGAAAAAGAACTCCCTTTTAGAGTCTATCAAAAAACAACTGGTTATTCGCCAGTCTTCTTTTTGCTCCTGGTTTCTGGAGATTCTCGAAATGCAGAAATCTCTACCGCAGCGATTCCAGCGGCCGCAGGCGCATGGCCGCCAGGGCTGGCAGGAAACCGCCCAAGCCGCCCATGAGCAAGGTGAACAACAAACCGAGGGCCACCGTGTTGGGATCGACGACCATCTCGAAAACCACGCTCTTGGGAATCCCGTCATTGCTTCCCACCATGGTGGAGGCGGAGATGCCATTGACGAAGTAACCCAGGATGCATCCCAGCCCGCCGCCAATAAGCGCGATGACCAACGATTCGAGGAGAAACGTGGCGAGAATCTGCCAGCGGGCGAAACCGATAATACGGAGCACGCCGATGTCGGAAGCGCGCTGCGCGATCGCCGCGAACATGGTGTTCATGATGCCAAAGACGCCGCCGACGGCCATGATGCTGGCCACCAGAAAAACGGCGGAGAGGATTTGCTCGGCGCTTTCGCTTAGCTTGGAGTAGTATTCCGCTTCGGTGGTGGCCTGCAGCGCGGATTTCTTGTATTGGTGGGACAAGCGGTCGGCCAGGGCTTTGGCGCTGGCGGCATCGCCCGCGCGGAGAACGAGCGAGGTGTACAGATTTTGCTTACCGAATGTCTCGCCGACGATGGAGCGTTTGGCCCAAATCTCCGAGCCAAAGGCAGAACCGGGCGCCCGCATGATACCGACCACCAGCCAGCGGCGCGGGCCGAGCTCAAACGTGTCGCCGACTTGCAGCGACTCCTGGCCGCGGTCGGCGCCGAGCTCCTGGGCGATAGCTTCGCCGAGAACGGCTTCGATGACGGACGCTGCCTTCCCATCGCCGGGTGACCCGGCAGTCGAGCTCTCCTGAACTCCTCCGACCGATAGCCATTGCCCGCCCGGCAATAATTCCAACTCGTGAACTTGAGCGGCGATATCCGGGTCTTCCACGCCGCGGATCTGCAAGAAGCGGTGCTTGGATCGGCCGTCGGGGCCAGTGGTCGGCTGATTGATGCAGATATAAACCTCCCGGCTGCTCAAGGCCCTCCCTTTTTGCCAGACCACTCCGGGCTGGTGCTCGATTTCCGTGGCGTCGTTGATCGGCAAGTTGCTAAAGACTTCATCCGTGGCGCCATCCGATAAAACCAAAACATTGCCCGGATGAGCACTGCGAGCCACCACGCGGTTCATGCCGCCTACGAAGGCGACCATGACCGTGAGCAAAAGCACTACCACCGTGAAAGCCACCGCGGTCATCATCGTGGTTTTCCAGCGGACTACCAAGTTGCGCACGCTGTACTGAAAAGGAATCTTCCGGGTCAGCATCAGCAAGACGAGCGCCAGTGCGATCACGCCCAAGGGAATGTAAAGAGCCAACAGACTGGGCAAGGTGTTGTTCATTGGTCAAGCAATCTTGGCAAATACTTCGGCGACTTTGACAGAGCGCGCGGACCACGCGGGGAGCAGGCTGCCGAGAATCGCCGTGCCGCCACCCACCAGAGGGCCCCACCAGAGGCAGTCTAATGGGACCGGATAGGGAGGATTGCCAGGAAACACCCGGATGCCCCCCATGAGAACATTGAAAACGACGTAGGCGATTCCGCTCGTTGCCAGTCCGCTCACTAGACCCAGCAAAAGCGCTTCGCCCCAGACCAAGACCATGATTCTGCCCGGACTGAAGCCCAGCACCTTCAAGACCGCGATCTCTTTGCGTCTTTCGCGCACGCTCAAGCTGATGGCGTTGGCAATCACCATTGTCATGCTGACCATGCTGCCCGGCACGAGGATCCACTTGATGAACCAGATAAACCCGGTATAAGCGTCCAAGAACGAAGCCACCATGGAACCGAACGTCTCACACTTGACGGCCGGGTTTCGGAACAACGGCGACGCTTCGATCTGGTTGCTGATCTTGGCAAAATCCTCGGAGTTGCCGACCCGAAGCCAAACGAAATTCAAGCGCCGCTGATCGAGGGGATGACGGCTGCCGCTCGGGCCTCGGTAGGCATCGATGGCGTCGTTCAAATAGTCCTGGTTCATGATGGCCAAGTCTTCGTACTGACCCGACGGCAGCTCCCCGACGATTTCGAACTCCAGATCGATGCCCTTGTAATCCAGGCCGGTGACCTTGATGCGCTCGCCGACTTTCTTGTTGATCGTCTTCAGGCGTTTGGGGCCAATTACAGCGCCGTCTTTCCTTTGCCGCAGTTTTTCGACCACCTTGGGATCAACTATCTTCTTCAAGTCGTCGATCATGGTCAGGATTTTGTTGGGATCGGTGGCGATGAAGAAAATCAGGCTGTCGCGGGTCTTATTTTCCGGATCGATGGTGCCGCCGTAAAACAGCCAGAGCATGGACTCTTTTGGCCGAAGATCGCCGGGATGCGAAGCAGCGCCCTCGCTCAGCGGCTGGGCATAAGACATCGGCATCTGGCTGGGGAGCTGCCATTTTTCGGTGATAATCGCTTGCAAGTTTTCCGTTTTTTTCTCGGTGAGATCATTCAGGAAATAAACGACCGTCCAGATCATGGTGACGACGAACACCAACACCATCGTGGCCAGGCACGTGAGGATTGTCCGCACCTTATTGCGGAGGAGATTTTTAAAGATGAGCAGAAGGAACTTCATCGTTGCCTTGGTGGTTCCGGTAGATTGGGAAAGGTGAATTCCGAAAGTCAAAGACTAAAGCTTAGTTTACGAATTCGCGGATGCTGTTTCTTGTGATCTTCAATTCGGAATTCGAAATTCGATGTTTGATATTCGCACTTTTCTTGATCGTCGCTAACCACGCTCTGTTTCTTGAGATCGCGCCTTTATCCACCGTTCAAGGTTGATTGGTTTGAACAGCGGAAACTTGTCACAAGTCTTGAGGGCCAAGGGTACTGTCCGTATTTTGCGTTGCTACAGTAATTAAGTATGCTGTTTGGAAGATCGTTTGACAGCTAAGACGACATAATGAGCAGTTGGATCACGCGGGTAGCGTTGCTGGAATCTGAGAATGCCTTTGGCTTCAAGCCCTTTAAGTAGCTTCTGGGCAGTCCCCCATCGGGGCCGCTGCAGCGTCCAACAGCTGATTCAGGAAGTGAATAATTTATTGTAGCAACGCAAAGTACGGACAGTACCAGGGCCAAGGAGGTTATGAGTTCTAGCCACCGATCCACCGCTCAAGGGCTTGATCAGTGGATAGTCTCGACGTAAGTCAAAGTGGAACATCATCTTGCGTTTGCCGTCTTCATCCAGTGATCCACTGATCAAGGGGAGGGGGCTTGCAATCTTCAAGAACTTGACTTGGCAAATAACGCCTGCGGTTCAAATCACATAATGATTGGATCATGATCCCATTAGAACGAAAGATAGGTCGTTCGCAAAAGCGCCGCCGGCTGGGTTCAGGAAGTCTCGGCCTAAGTGCCTGAAGCGCATAGTCTTAGATTGATGACTTACAATCACTTATCGTAGCGATTCCAGCGGCTTGAGCCGCATGGCGTTGAGGGCGGGGAGCAATCCGCCCATGCCGCCCATGAAGAGGGTTAGAAGAAAGCCGATAGCCAGGGTGTTGGCATCCACGGACAGCCGCAAGATCACGGTTTTGCCGAACCCGCCCTGGCCGCTGCCAACGATACTGGTGGCCGACAACCCGTGGAACAACGAGCCGATGGCGGCGCCCACCAGGCCTCCGATCAAGGCGATCGCCAGGGACTCGAGCAAGAAGGACACCAGGATCTGCCAGCGGGCATAGCCCAGGATCCGGAGTACGCCGATATCCTTGGTCCGGTGGCTGATCGCCGCGAACATGGTATTCATGACGCCAAACACGCCGCCAATCGCCATCCAGAAGGTCAAGAAGCCGATGCCGATCAGAAGCTGAATGTTGATGCCCCGGAGCTTGGAGTAGTATTCCGTTTCGGTCGAAGTCTGCAAGTTGGCCTTTTTGAAGTTGTTCTTGAGGTGAGCGGCCAATTCGGAAGCCGCCTCGGGACTGGTCGAGCGAATGGTCATCGAGGAAATCGTGTTGGGCTTTCCGTACAGCTCGCCGACATAGGATCGTTTGGCCCAAACCTCGGAATCGAAGGTCGTGCCGGCGGAAGTCATGATGCCGACCACCTTCCATTTCTTGGGTCCCAGTTCAAAAATGTCACTGATTTCCAGACGTTCTTTCTTGAGATCGGGGCCCAGCTCCCGGGCGACGCCGCTGCCGATGACGGCCTGGACGGCGGTTTCTGGATTGCCACCGGTCGCCGTCGGAAGGTCCTCAACTCCCGCCTGACTAAACCATTGACCTCCCGGCAGTAAGTCGAGGTGATGGACTTGAGACGCTACCAAGGGATCTTCGATCCCTCTCACCTGCACAAAGCGGCGGCGGTTGGAGCCTTGGATCTCGGAGACGAGCTTTTCCTCACCGCGCTCGGAATAGGCCAGCCAAACCGCGTCGCCGGGTTTGAGGTTGTCCAGCTTGCCGGCCAGCCCGTTGGCAAACACTTGAGCATCGTCCGCGAGCCGAAAGAGCAGATCGGCGCCCTTGTCGTCGGTGAGAACGAATTCATTGCGGTCGATCACGATCTTGCGGACATGTCCCTTGATCTGCAGCGCCGGGGACCGCCCTTCTTTCGGAGCAATCGGCATGCTGGCGATAATGTAGACTTCCTTGCTGACCAAGGGTTTGCCGTCATCGCTTCTCATGATACCCGGCTCGTAATCGATGTCGCTGGCGTCGCTGAAGACGAGGGTGCTGAAGGCCTCGTCATTGGAGCCGTCGGAGAGCACGATGACGTTATCCGCGTGCCCGCTCCCGGCGGTCAGCTCGGCCATACCGTTCACGAAGGCGAGCATGAAGGTGAGAAGGCCGATCACCAGGGCAAAGGCGATGCCGGTCAAGAGCGTCATCCACCACCGGACCACGAGGTTGCGGAGGTTGTAGCCCAAGGGGACTTTGCCGATCGCCAGCAAGCCCACCATGACGAGAGCTATGATCCCGATTGGAACCAACAAAATAGGAGAAACCGGTAGTTGATTCATTGGGTTGTTCTTTAGTCCGTAGGGTGGGCCGAGTCTTCGAGGCCCACCTTTCTTCCAGGCGCACCTTGCCAAGTTAGGCCCAACCGGGTCTGGTGGGCCTCGAAGACTCGGCCCACCCTACGCTTTTCAATTACGCCACCTTGGCGAATACCTCCGACACCTTCACATTGCGAGCGCCCAAGGCGGGGACGATGCTGCCAATCAGCGACGTAAAGGCGCCGAACAGAATTCCCCACCATAGGGCATCGGGCAGAATGTCCCAGACGGCGAAAAAGGCGATCTGGAACGGGATCCCCCCCATCACGCCATGAACGAGCCCATATGATAAGGCGGCGCTGATAAGGCCGCTGAGCACCCCTACAACCAGCGCTTCGCCAAGGACGATGGCGAGAATTCGGCCCGGCGAAAATCCCAGCACTTTCAGCACCGCCATCTCGGTTCGCCGCTCGCGCACGTTGATGCTGATCGCCATGGCCATGATTAGGGACATGATGATCAAGAGGGCCGGCACCAGCCCCCATTTCACCCAAGCCAGGATGTCCCGGTATGGCTCCAAGAAGGAAGAAATGCCGGCAGAGGCGGTCTCGCACTTGACCGCCGGCGAAGTGTACAAGGGCGAAGCCATGACTTGGTTGCCCAGCTTGCTGAACGTCTCCGAGTCCGGCACGCGCAGCCAAACCAGGTTCAGATTCTTCTCGGCCAGCGGATGCTTCTTGCCGTTTTTTTTGTTGATATTGATCGAGGGCGCGCTGCAAATAATCTCGGTTCATCACGGCCGTCTGGTTATAGCGCGGATTGTCCGGAAACATCCCGATCACCTCAAACTCCAGGTCGATGCCCCGGTAATTCAGGCTGGTCACTTTCAGGCGTTCGCCGACCTTTTTGTTCAACTTCTTGAGGCGGTCCCGGCCGATGATGCAGCCATCGCTTTGCTTTTCCATGCGCTCGATCATCTTGGGATCGATGTTTTCCAGCTCGTCCATCATGGTCGGCAGCTTGCGCGGATCCATGGCGAAGAAGAAGAGGATATTCTCAAACGACAGATGCTCCGGATCAGTGGTGCCGCCGTAGAACGACCAGGTCATGCTGTCTTCCGGCTTGACGCGGATGTCGCCGGGGTGAGTGTAACCGCCTTCCTCCAGCGTGCTGGCATAGGCATAGGGCATCTGGCTTGGAACCTGCCAGCGCTCGGAGACAATGGCTTTGAAATCCTTGGTCTGCTCCGTCATGGCCGCGTCCAAGGGAATCAAGATCGACCACACCAGGGTCACGACGAACGCCAGGACCATGATGGCCATGCTGGCCAGGGTGGTGCGGAGAAAATTGCGGCGCAGGCTCTTGTAAATGAAGCTCGAATATTTGGGGAAAAGCAGGATCGTGATCCCCATCACCAGGAGCACGACGGCGAAAAAGGCGCCGATCACCAGAGTGCTGGGAGGCTTAAAGCCGACGGTTTGATTCAAATGACGCAGAAGCCGCTCTAACGGCCAGAGGTAGCTCATCAATTCACCTCAATTTCGACCTATCGATCAGGTAGCGTGGGTGCCATGCCACTCCAGACGGCCCTTGCTAGCGCGTCGGGCTACTTAGCTCTTCAGAGCGCTTCGAGACATCTCTTTGATGGCTGTTTCTCCATCTTGTCCGGCGGAGGCGCCGACCGGCTCGGCGGGCGAACGCGTGCCCTTCTCGACCAGTTGACCTTTCTCCAGATGCAGGATGCGCTGGGCGCGGGCGGCGGCCCGCGGGTCGTGCGTGACCAGCAAGATCGTCTTCTTCAAGCTCTTTTGCAGCTCCGTCAACAGATTCAAAATCTCCTCGGCCGAGCGCGCGTCCAAGTCGCCGGTCGGTTCGTCCGCCACGATGAGCGTCGGGTCCGTGACGATAGCCCGCGCTATGCCGACGCGCTGCTGCTGCCCACCGGAGAGCTGACCTGGCCGGTGTTTCATCCGGTCGGACAACCCCACCAAGTCCAAGGCCATGGTCACCTGCTGACGCCGCTGCGCCGACGATAAGGGCAACAGGAGCAGCGGCAACTCGACGTTTTCATAGGCCGTGAGCACCGGCAGCAGGTGATAAAACTGGAAAATAAAGCCAATATGCCGGGTCCGCCAGCGGGCCAGCTCCCCTTCGGACATTTCGGAAATCTTATTTTCTCCGACCCAGATGTCGCCCTGACTGGGCTTGTCCAGTCCGGCGATCAGGTTAAGAAGGGTCGTCTTGCCCGAGCCGCTCGGCCCCATGAGCCCGAGAAACTCGCCATCGGTCACTTCCAGACTGAGGTCTTGCAAGACGTCGATCTGCTCGCTGCCACGAGTGAAGTATTTATGCACTCCCAAAACTTGCACGATCGGTTCCGCTGCCATACCGGCTCCTTTGATGTTAGTCAGTGGTCAGTAGTCAGTAGCCGGCGACCTAACTGAGCTAGGACGCTAACCCCCTGAGACCAATGCAAATTGCAAAGTGCAAAGTGCAAATTTCAAATTTGAATCTGCACTTTGCAATTTGAAATTCCCTTATCGTTCTTCAAGTTTCCAAATCAAGTCCGCTGAGGCCCACCCCGCTCAGCGCAGGAACTTTCTTTTGCTACCGACTACGGACTACTGACCACCTACGGACTCTTTTTCGTTTCCTTTTCGTCATCCTTTTTGAGGAAGGACACAATCGCTCCCATTTCCGGCTTCAGGTAGACGCCCTCTTCATCCTTGGGGACCGTAAACTTGACGCGAACGGGGATGGCGCCGATGGCCCGGTCGGCGATCGGCATCAGCCGGGAGACCACTCCCTCGTAAATCCGTTCGGGATAAGCGTTGGGGCGAATTCGGCAGCGCTGGCCTTTGAAAATGCGGGCAACCTCGCGCTCTTGAATCTTCATGTCCACTTCCAAGTCGGAGAGATCGGCCATATCGCAAATGCTGCCCTTGAGATTGAGTGACAATTGGTTGACGATGTTCCCCTGCTCGGCGTCCTTGGTCAGGATGGTGCCGGAGATCGGGGCGCGGATGGTGCAATTGTCCAGCCGCCATTGCGCTTTGACCAGATCTTCCTCGGCCTGCTTGACGCGGCGCTTGCCGGCCTCGATGCGGTTGTCGCGCGGTCCGCGGACCATGAAATCATAGTCGACGCGCAGGGCTTGCTCACGGGCAAGCATGGCCAAATAGGCGCTGTCGGCTTGCTCGAAATCGCGATCCGCCAGGGCGTTGCCGGTCCTGAGGCGGCTGCTACGATGACGGTCGATCTCGAGCTGCTTGCGTTGGACCTCGGCCTCATTCCAGCGCGCCTTCGTCTGATCGATTTCCTTCTTGCGATATTCGGTCAGCTCCAACAGATTTTGCCGCGCCTCCTCCAAGACCGCCTCGGCATGGTTGCGATCGGCCCTATAATCGACATCTTCCAGCTCCGCCAGAATCCAGCTCTTCTCCACGCGCCTTCCTTCCTCCAGAGGCATGCCGGGATCATTGGCGTCTTTCTTAATGCGCAAACTGATGATCAAGCCGTTAACTTTGGGACTGATCTGGATGCGATGGACCGGGACGATGTAGCCTTGAGATTCGGCCACGACGTTGCCAATGCTGGAGGCTTGACTGCCCTCGCCAAAGCTCCGCTCTCCAGCCGAAGTCGAGTCGTTCGATTTGGAGTCGTCGGATTTCGGTTGACTGATGACCATGTAGCTTAGGCCACCGGTCGTCAGGGCCAAGAGGAAGCACAGCCCTCCCAGGAACCAGACGATACCCCGTGAGGATTTCTTGGCGTGCTGCTCGGGCAGGCGCAAGGAGCGGACGCGCTCGCTCAGACTGGCCGGCTCCGGCCGCCGGGCGGATTCGACTGCGGTCTCACTTAACGCCACATTGTGTTCGTTTCGCTCACTCATGGCAGACCTTTCGGAAGACGCCCCGCTTGGGAGCGTTGGCGCCCGTTGCGGGCGCCGTTCAGGGCCTTCAAGTTATTCGCCGCGGACTTCCGTGGCTTGCGGGTGCGGCGGGGAATCTTCATGTAAAGACTCAGCATATCCAGACAAAGAGTCAAAACCTCTTGCCGGTCAAAGGCGTGCGGATCGGCCGCCGCCTGCATTCCTAGGCCGTGCAGCAATGCCTGGATCACTGTGGCCAGGGCACGCGGCGAAACGCGGTGATTATCATCGGAGCCAGCTAAATCCGCCTTCAACCCGGCGGCCATCTGGCTTCTCCATTCCTCGTACAGGGTGGCTAACCGACGACGAAAATCCTCCCGATGGCCGATTTGCGAAAGGAACGCATACTGAAGGATGCCGAACTGGGGATTGAGCGGCGGCTGCCCCACCAATTTTTCCAAGAGATGCTGGACCCAGTCCCATCCGGAGGCTTCGCCGCACACCGCGCCCGCCGGTGTGCCGATGCGCTGGTAACTCAGTTGCAGAAGCCGATCGAACACCGCCAGGAGGATATTTTCCTTGGCCGGGAAGTAGTAGGTCAGTTGGCCGCGGCTCATGCCGGCCTTTTTCTCGATCTCGGACAGGGACAGATTTTGCAGTCCCTGCTCGGCAATGACGGTCACGGCTGCTTCCACGATCTGCTCACGGCGGATCGAGCCAATATCAATGCGCGTCTGCTTCATGAAAGGGATTCCACTGAATGACTAGACCAAGCGATCTATTATTAGATCAATTGGTCTAAAGATGTCAAGGGGCCGGGAAGAAAATGCGGCATGGGCATTGTGCTCAGGACAAGAGGGGGGCTGGCATGCGTAAGGGGCAGGAATCTGCGAATTTTTGCCGCTGCCCACTTGCATCTCGGCATGAGTCCGGATAGAAACTCATCCAAACCCCTTTCGCAGAGCGGCGGCGACCCAATAGTTAACCGTTGTTCGGAAGGGAAGTAAGGGAACTCGCACCAACATCTTTGTGTCGCCAGAAAGGACAATCGAACATGGGTGACTTCATCGGCTCGATTCCATTCTTTATTATCCTGGCGGTGATATTGATCGGACTGGTCGTGCTGTTGCTTTATCTGCGCAAGAAGGGGGACGAAGATTAGCCGCGGCTAGTGAACAGACGTGTCCGCCAATGGAGCTGGCGAGCGGGGCCTGTGAACGTCCCGGTAACAACAAGTGCACGGGGTTCGGTTTCCGGTCGTGTACCGGGGGGCATTGGCACGCCCCGCTCGCCAAGCAGTTGCCCACTCGGTTCATGGAGTCGGCCGGAAGCGATTTTGGCCCTGCGCCCAATCGCCCACGGTAGCATCCAAAGTCACTACTCGTCTCTCGCGCCAAATCTGGAGCCGCACTTTCTTTCCAGCCGGCTGAAGACTAATCATGTTGATGAGATGGTTTTCGTTGCGGACGGCGGCGCCGTCTAATTGCAGGACGACGTCATTGGTGCGGAGGCCGGCCGCCGACGCCGGCGTCTCGGGATAGACCGTTTCCACCAAAGCGCCTTGAACCCGATCCAGACCCAATTTCAAGGCGGTCGTCGGCTCGAAACTGTCCGCCAACTGCATGCCCAGGTATCCCCGGCTCACGCTTCCCTTTTCCAGCAACTGGTTCATGACCCGTTTCACCAAATTGATCGGGATGCTGAAGGCAACGCCGCTGTTGCTGCCGTTGTGAGAAGCGATGGCCGTATTGATGCCGATCACTTCGCCGTCCAGATTGACCAGCGGCCCGCCGCTGGAGCCGGGGTTGATTGCCGCATCAGTCTGCAAGAAATCCTTAATGCGGATGGTGCTGCCTAGACTGATCTGTCCGCGCTCTCGAGCGCTGACAATTCCGTGAGTGACGGTCTGATTCAAACCGAAGGGGCTGCCAATCGCCAGAACCCATTGGCCCACGCGGACATTGTCGCTGTTTCCCAAGGTGGCGGTGGCCAGACTGTCAACGCCGTCCAGGCGCAAGATCGCCACGTCGGATTCGGGATCGGCCCAAACCCGGCCCGGACGCAATAGCCTGCCGTCGGCTAAGTTGACGGCGATCTGATCCGGCGTGGCCTGAGCAATAACGTGGTTGTTGGTAAGGACAAGGAAGTTTCGCTGACCGCTGACGCGAATGATAAGCCCGGAGCCGGATTCCTCCACCGACCGCGTCTTGTTTCCGGCGGTCGAAGCGCCCGGTTTCGTGGCCTCGACGTAGACCACGGCCGGCGAGACCAGGCGAGCCACTGCTTCAAAACGGTCGCTCACTCGTGCCAGGTCGCTAGAGGAGGACAGGCTGGGATGAGATAAAGTCGTCTGGGCTTGGGCCGGAGACTGCCAGCGCGGTCCGATCAGCACTGCCGCCGATCCTCCTCCAAAAGCGCAGCTGCCGATCAACAGAATCATTCCGATGCGTTTCATGGCGTAACCCTGATTAAGATGTGATTTGGCAACCACTTGGCTGAAACGCAAAGGAATTGAGCTGCCCTCCAGCCCAGTGGACGAATTAATTCTAAACCGGGGTGTGCAGAAACTTGCCAAGAACTGTTCCGGCCCTGCGCAAAAAATCTGATCGAGGGCGGTACAAAAGGTAAAAATCGCCCATTGTAAACTTCGGTGGCGGCAAGTTTTCAACTTGCCCAAGGTGACAACGGCAAGTTGAAAACTTGCCGCCACGAGCAGAGAGGATTAAAAAAAGGACCCGGTTTCCTGAGGATACCGGGTCTCGTCAAAATTGAACTAACTAAACCAAGCGGGGTTACTTGGATACATCAATCTCCAAGTCGGAGATGTTCACTTCGCGGTGGTCGTCGAACGAAGACTCGGCGGTAGAAACCTTTTCCCAATCTTCGCCCGCGCCTCCGCCCCAGCTGGGGTCGATCTCCATCTCGCGCTGACAATTCACGCAGGTCGTGCTGTAGGGCAAGATGTTTAAGCGTGCCACGGGGATCTTGGCCTGGCATAGCTCGCAGGAGCCATAAGTTCCCTGTTTGATTCGGGCCAAAGCCCGCTCGATTTGGCTGAGCTCACGGGCTTCCAGTTCCGCCAACTGCGAGGAAACCTCTTCACTGCCGGCGTCGAATGCGGCGTCGGCACTGTCCCCGGTGTCCGTCGTTTTGAAGCGCAGGTCCGCTAATTCACCCGCCAAAGCCTTTCGCAAGGCCGTGCCGCGAGCAACTAAGGACTTGTGCAGTCGAAGCAAGGCATCTCGTCGTGCCATGGTTATCACCTCGTTTCAGGGCGTCGTCCTGTGGGGATCCCTTCCACCACACCGGCAGCCTCTTCTCTGATTTCCAGCCCCGCCTCTTGCGGCGAAAAGCGTTTCTCTGATCTACTGCTGCCTCGGGATTGCGAACAAACTCTAACGCAATATACGTGCCACTATGTAGATTTTTCAAGGCGCTGGAGCTTTTTCTTGGAAAATGCTGATCTTCGGGCCTTTTTTGTAAAGATTCTTAGTTGCTATTATCGCGCCTTGCGCCACCGGCTGCTCAATTTTTGACCACTTCGCCTGCCGGAAATACATACATTCCTGCCAGAATTGACCGCTCGATTCGTTTCCCAAGTATATATGACGATTTCGGGGCCGGTAGCGGTGTTCTGGCCTCGACTTGAGAGATTTTGGTTGGTGAGGCGGAATAATCCTCCCTCAATGCCCGTAAAATTCCACTCATTTATATACGTCACAAAATCCCGGATGTTCTACGGGAGACAATTCGCAATCGGCTACATAAGCCATTACGGATCAATTACTTAGAATTGCTCACCGGGGAGGCGGCAGGAGGCCCGAGGTTTACTGCCTAGGCGAATGGACATTTTGAAGGTGGGGAATCTGTCCTTTTGTACATAAAAAGATGATGCTAAGCGGCGCTGGCGAATCATAGCTCCATTGTTCGATTTGGCGACGATAGAGGATCTGACTTGAGACATGCGAAGGCGAGCCTAGCAGCTGACGAACCTCCGGGGCGCTTAGGCCCAGACCCCGCTGTTGCAACCAAGAAACCCGAATCCGATTGCTGGCTGCACGATCTTCCAGCTTTTTTTCCGCCACGTCGGCCAATTCCGCTACCTGACCAAGACCCAGAAAGGGTAAGTTTTTTTCCTGTAGCTGAACTGCCAAAGTATAGAGCCGTTTTTCGTCTTTCCCAAACGTTCTGACGGCCCGGCGGGCGATCACGAGCGCTTCCTGCGGATGTTCCGCCATTTCTTTCTCATAAGCGGCTAGGGTTTCGTCGGCAACTTGATCCTGGGCAGCCTCCGCTGCCAAGCAGAACGCGACCAATGGAAAAATTCTCAATCCGATAAACCAACAAGGCCAGGGCATTGCATTTACTCTCCTCGGCTAGCCGCCAACAGGCCGGCCAAGTCGCTTTGAGGAGCCAAGAACCAAAGCCGGGGCGTGGCCGCTTGCCCCAATTTTTGAAAATCCAATCCACTGGGCTGCGTTTGGCGAACTTCCTCTCCCAGGAACATGCTGGCGAAAGAATGAGGCCGATCGTACGAGATCACTTCATAATTCTCTCCCAACCCGGCTAACTTCCGGGCTTCGGCCACGGCGTCGTCCATATAGCCGATCTGGTCAATCAGCCCGTACTGCTTGGCCTGCTCGGCGGTAAAAATTCCACCATCCGCTCGGACGCGTGTGTACGGCACCTTCTTCGTCTCTCCATTACCATTGAACAGGGGTTGGCCTTTGTCATCGGAGGCTGGAATTTCTTCCTTCACGACGATCTCTTGGGTGAGTTTTCCTTTCAATTTAGGGCGGCCTTCTTCGACGACGCCGACGAACTGGTGATAGGCCTGGTTCACCATGTCTTGCCAGATTTTGCGTTCCTGGGGCGTCATGTGATGGAACATGGAGCCGCTGTCCTTGACGGCGCCGGCTTTGATCGTTTCCATATGCACGCCGTGTTGATCCGCCAGGTCGGCCACGTTGAGGAAGCTGGCATAGACGCCGATGGAGCCGGTGATGGTCGTCCGCTCGGCCACAATGTGCTGCGCCGGCATGGCAATGTAGTAGCCCCCCGAAGCGGCGATGCTCGCCATCGAAACAACCATAGGCTTGGGCGAAGTTTTCTTTTGCAGATCGCCCGAGCGTAAATCGGTCAGCCGTTTGTGCAAATCGTCGCTGGCGGTGATCGTTCCCCCCGGACTATTGATGCGGACCACGATCGCTTTCACCTGGTCATCATGGGCGGCTTCCTCAATCTGCTTTTGGGCGTAGCTCGTCAGGCCTTCAAACAAAACACCATCGATGCGAATGAGAGCGATCCGGTCATGAGCCAGCTTTTGGCCCGAGTGATGGCGGTGGCGAAGAGAAGTCTCGTTGTCCGACTGCGCGAATGCAAAAATCAGGATCAGGATGAGAGCATTGAAGGAAATCGAAGCCCAGAAAGCCAGATAGAAGGCCCAGCGGAACAGCCCGCCCCAAAGAGATGAACGCGGCCGCGGCGCGGGCCGATAGGCGGGGAGAACCGTCAGCGGTGGCGAAGGGGAACTGGGGTCCGGCGATTGGTGGTCGTGGGGTGTGGCCATAGCAAGAAGTCCTTTCGACCGCGGGTGCAAGATAAACCTGG
>Ga0207114_1139_pt2 | contig 19149 bp, 15 predicted proteins | sample Alteio_BWMinHeat_70_FD_153560 | JGI IMG/M metagenome (GOLD analysis project Ga0207114, IMG submission 153560) | Enriched cells from forest soil in Barre Woods Harvard Forest LTER site, Petersham, Massachusetts, United States -... | ecosystem: Environmental > Terrestrial > Soil > Temperate forest >... | reverse complement strand
TGGCAAGAGTATCGGTTCCCCGGCTGTAATTAAAGTAGTCATCATAAAGCGAAGCAAAATTTTTCTGAAACCGGCTTCTTAGAAAATCGGAGAAGTTGGTTCGTTTTTCAATCACTTCCTTTCCATAGTCAAGCCAGGTGTTTTTTTCCATCTGGAAGGTGTAGTTGAAATTCTTTTGAGTACTGTAATAGTTGACAGGAATAAACCGGATGGCAATACGGAGAAAGGGAAATTCCTGCTGAGGGATGCTAAATGGATCTTCGTGCAGGGAAGGGAGATTTGAAAGAGAAAAATGCATGCTTCTCTGACCTCTTAATGTGTCTATCAAAGGCCGGGGCATACGATTGTAGCATTTTGCATCTGTTAGAAAGCTGAGCGGGAGAGTGGTTGTATAGATTGATTTCAGGCAAAAGGCATTGGCGTCATTCAGGAAAATTTCATCTGCTGTGTGAACACCTTTTACGGATTCGAGAATCACAATTTCAATTTCATCACCTACTTCCGCTCCTGGAATAGCGACACGCAGCTGTTCGCTCTCTGCTTTCTTCCCCAACTCGGTATTAAGCCCCAGTTCGTGAATGTCCTTCGAAAGCAGATCGACTACTTTCCCGTCTTTTTTAAGTGTTCTGGCATCCAGGGTCTTGATTTCTCCCCAGGCATATTTCCGGATGAGAATACGGGTGTTTTGTTCTAATCCGATGGGAGTAAGGATTTTCAGTTTCAGATGAGTAAAGAAATCAGAATGTACGTCCTTGCCTTCTCCTTCGGCACTCATGACTACACTAAAGCGTACTTCCTTCAGAATAAGAATGGCATTCTCACTGTGAAAGGTATCGCCAACAACCTCATAAATCCCCTTGTCAGGCCAGGTGTAATCCCGACTTTTTTCCTGTCCTTCCAGCATACAAGGATAGGCGAACAGAACAAGAAACCACAAACAGGCCCCTTTGAATCTCGCCAATAGGTTTGGGTTATTCATAAATCAAGTACTGTTTAAACGTTTGTTCCATCAATTCATTCAATTCAAAAAAGGTGTCCGCTTTTTCAGGGCCAATGAGTACGTCGGGATGAATATATTCGTAACGAACAAGTATCGTTTGATCATTGGTCTGTTTGGCAGAAAAAGAAAAAACAAATCCGTCCTTCTTGAATTCCACTGGTTTCAAGGCATGCAGCTTAATTGTCTTATCAAACCCGAACGTGCATGTAAAACTGTTGTCTTCCTGGAAGTAGGTGATGATTTTGGTGCCTTTGTCCCGGTGTCGGGGAAACTTATGAGGGTAGGGGAGGAAGTCGAGGGGAATTGAATTCTTTCCATCGAAATAGGTAACCTTGTTCACCACCTTCATCTTTCCGGAAAGCTGTGTAGTGGAATCATTATCGGTGGAGCTAAGTTTAGAAAATTGAGTACCTCTGGTATTCTTTTCGAGCACACCGGTGGTAATGGAAATGAAATCGGCTGCGCTGGCCGAAAATTTAAGCTGCTGGGCATCAATCCGACCGAGCCCGTGAAAGCAGTAATTAAAATCTCCTGCCAGATCATTGCCTATGGTACTGAAAGAAGCGGTAAAAATACTTTTATTGGCCGATGCCTCCACTTCCGGTACAAAGTGTATCAGTCCCCCGGTTTCATTAATGATAAAGATATTTCTGCCCTGAATCTGCATGCTTGGATATCCATACCTGCACACCGATTCAGTGGCATCCAGGTATATCCATTTACCTTTGATATGAGCCACACAAATCAGGTGATTGGCGGAAGCGAGGCTTGGAAAGTCAATCTTTAAATCGTGAGAAAGGGTGGAGCTGAGGGCGTGGTAAACTTCTATCCCGTTTTCTTTCAAGCCCTGATAGAGGAGGTTGGCCATATCCTTGCAATCGCCCTGGCAGTTGAGCAATACCAGGTTTGCGTTTCTGGGGATAAATGCCCCCATGCCATTTTCCACATCCAGATAGGTGATTCTCTTTTTTACATAATCAAAAATTCTGGAGGTAATGGTGTCAGGGTCGATGGCTCCTTTCAGCAAGGCATTGAATTTGCTTTTGCTTTCGGCATTCAGCACAGGGTTATCTTTCAGGGCGTTCCTGTACCAGTCATTGAACCATTGCCACGCCCTGGCCTGATAAGCAATGGGTACAAAGATGAGGCGCACGGCCCTGGGAGGGAAATCATACGATTCATAGTCTTCCAGATGGGAAGCCAAAGCAAGGGGGGCGTCCGGGATGGAAACAAAATGATAGGTCCACCCGCTTTCACTTTGAGTGCTGTCTACCTTCAGGTTCTTCATCCCTTCCGGAATGTTGTAATAGAGCAGGAGCCCGGGGGGGACACGTATGTCGTAATCAAATGTATCGGTGCGTTCCACACCGTTCGTTGGTAGGATAGAGAGGGTCATCAGTTCCTTGCAGTTCAGTTTGTAGCTGTAGAGGAACCCCAGTTCTTCATCCCCTTTGGAAGGCCAGGAAAGCACGTATTTGTTCATCCCGGAAAAAAAGGAAGTACCCATCATGGCGCTGTTGTGAATGTTTTCTTCAGGCAGATCCTTGAATTTGCCCCGCTCATTCCTGTACCGGGCCCGTATCCCGCCCAGAGCTTCCAGCTCGGTATAGGGTATAGCCGTTTCCCGACCAACAAGGCTGGTGAATTTTCCCCTGCAGTACGCAGAAGAGGTATAACCGGTTTCCAGTGAGTTGACGGTAATTACTTCCCGGTGAAGGCTGTAATGCACATTATTTTCATTGGCGGAAATCCAGGTGGAGAGAAGGAACAAGAAAAACGTAAGTAAAAGACAACTTTGTTTCATAAGCCAGGCAATTATGTAAAAATAAGGTAAAGTATACTTACATCCTAAAAGGTTGCTTATTTGTACAGGCATAACTCCTGGGCGTCAGAAAGATACCAATCTCTCCAAACGACTCAGTTGCCCTATTAATTGATTCTTATACGGAGTTAATTAATTCCTTGTCGGTTTTAATTGATTCTTATACGGAGTTAATTAATTCCTTGTCCGTTTTAATTGATTCTTATACGCAGTTAATTAATTCCTTGTCGGTTTTAATTGATTCCTGTATGGATTGAATTAATTCCTTGTTAGATTTAATTGATTCCTGTGCGGATTGAATTAATTCCTTGTTGGATTTAATTGATTCCTGTGCGGATTGAATTAATTCCTTGTTGGATTTAATTGATTCCTGTACGGATTGAATTAATTCCTTGTTGGATTTAATTGATTCCTGTGCGGATTGAATTAATTCCTTGTTGGATTTAATTGATTCCTGTACGGAGTTAATTAATTCCTTGTCGGTTTTAATTAATTCCGTACAAATTAATGAATCTGAGGTCTGTTCAATTGATGAAACAGGATGAACAGAAGATTTATATTGGTTAAGGTGCTGATTAGCTGCAAATTGAGTAGATCAATATGGAAAAACAGGTTATCTATATGTGTCTCTATCGTCAATCTAATCGTTAAGTACGAAATCAACCAAGATTCGCGAGAATCCTTAAATTTGAAGGATTTTGATTAGCATGGCAACCCAGAAACCCACTATACCCAAAGGTACCCGCGATTTTTCACCCGAAGAAATGGTGAAGCGAAACTACCTCTTCGATACCATCCGTAACGTATTTAAACGGTACGGATATATGCCCATTGAAACACCGGCCATGGAGAGTATTGAAACGCTTACGGGCAAATACGGAGACGAAGGGGATCAGCTTCTTTTCAAGATTTTGAATTCCCGTCCCCATGAAGCCAAGGATACGGACAAGGCCGAAATGCTGTCGGAATTTTCCCGTATGCTGAAGGAGAGTGTCAACTCTAAAGCACTCACAGAAAAAGCCCTGCGTTACGACCTTACGGTTCCCTTTGCACGTTACGTGGTTCAGCACCAGCATGAGATCACTTTTCCCTTTCGTCGTTACCAGATTCAGCCGGTGTGGAGGGGCGACAGACCTACGAAGGGCCGTTACCGGGAATTTTATCAATGCGATGCCGATGTGATCGGAAGCGATTCTCTTCTCAATGAAGTGGAGCTGGTGCAAATGATTGATGATGTATTTACTACGCTGAACATTCCCGTGCTTATCAAAATCAATAACCGCAAAGTATTGAGCGGAATTGCCGAGGTCATCGGGGAAAAAGAAAAGATTGTGGATATTACTGTAGCCATTGACAAATTGGATAAGATAGGCGTTGATGGTGTAAATCTGGAATTGGCCGGCAAAGGTGTTTCCGCTTCCGCCATTTCCCGTTTACAGCCTCTGATTAATTTTACAGGAGATACAGGAGAGAAGCTGAATTTACTCAGGCAGATGCTTGCCTCCTCGGAAACAGGAAAAAAAGGAATTGCCGAAATCGAATTCATCTTTTCCACGCTTGATAATTGCAAATTGCAAACTGCTGCCTGCGAACTGGATATCACACTCGCCAGGGGCTTAAACTATTATACGGGTGCCATTTTTGAAGTGAAGGCCAGCGAAGGGACACTTTCCAGCAGCATCTGCGGCGGAGGACGTTACGATGATCTGACCGGAATATTCGGATTGCCCGGAGTTTCCGGTGTGGGCATTTCTTTCGGGGCCGACCGCATTTTTGACGTACTGAACGAATTGAACAGGTATCCGTCTTCCGTATCAGCAACCACTCAGTTGTTGTTTACACATTTCGGCGAAGTGGAAAGGGCTTACTGCCTTCCTTTGGTAGTATCAGCCCGCAAAGCCGGGATAAGCACGGAGCTCTATCCCGACCTTACCAAAATCAAAAAGCAATTTGACTACGCAAATAAAAAAAACATTCCTTTTGTGGTGGTGGTAGGAGGAGATGAAATGGTGAACGGGGAGCTGACAGTTAAAAACATGGGCAACGGAACCCAGGAGAAACTGAAAATCTATGAATTGATAGACAAATTGAAAAACTAATCCCGATCACTCGCCCATCGCTTACGAATAACTCCCCTTATGCAGGTACATTCCATTTCCGAAAAGCCCATTTCAATTCATCTCCTTGGAAAACTCATCGAGGGAAAACATAAGCTGGAGTTAGGCCACGAAGCTATCAAACGCATTACCTCCTGCAGAGATTACCTCGACCGGAAGATGGCGGCTCACAGCGCTCCGGTGTATGGAATCAATACTGGTTTCGGCTCTCTTTGCAATGTATCCATTCCCGAAAAGGACCTGGAACAGCTTCAGATAAATCTGGTTATGTCTCATGCCTGTGGAATGGGAGAAGAGGTTCCGGAGGAAGTAGTCAGGCTGATGTTGTTATTGAAGATTCAGGCCTTGTCCTACGGAAAATCAGGCGTCCAGTTGAGTACGGTTCAACGGCTGATTGATTTTTTCAATCTTGGTATTCTACCGGTTGTATATCAGCAGGGTTCTCTGGGAGCTTCAGGCGATCTGGCTCCATTGGCACACCTTTCCCTTCCCTTGCTGGGGTTAGGAGAAGTGTACTGCGGAGGAGTAAAAATGCCTGCCTCTGAGGCTCTTTCAAAAAATAAGTTGTCCTCTATAAGACTCAAATCCAAAGAAGGTCTGGCACTTCTTAATGGCACTCAGTTTATGAGCGCATACGGAGTTTGGTGTTTGATTAAGGCCCAAAAACTGAGCGATGCTGCGGATATAATCGGCAGCCTGTCACTCGAAGCATTTGATGGAAGGAAGGATCCTTTTTCTCCGAATATTCATTCCATCCGTCCTCATCCGGGACAAGTGGAAACGGCAAGCAGGATCAGGAAGATTCTGGAAGGAAGTGAGTTGATTGCCCGCGCCAAAACACACGTACAAGACCCGTATTCCTTCCGTTGCATGCCACAGGTACATGGAGCGTCAAGGGATGCGATCCGCTATGCTAATGAAGTATTTACCATTGAAATAAATTCCGTTACCGATAATCCTACTGTTTTTCCGGATGAGGATGAAGTTATTTCCGGTGGAAATTTTCACGGACAACCCCTTGCTCTGGCGCTCGATTTCCTGTCCATCGCCCTTGCGGAACTGGGAAGCATTTCCGAACGACGCACTTACCAGCTTATATCCGGTTTGAGGGGGCTTCCTCCTTTTCTTTCCCCTAAGCCGGGATTGAATTCCGGTTTTATGATTCCCCAGTATACAGCCGCTTCCATTGTGAGTCAGAGTAAACAACTCTGCACACCTGCGTCTGTTGATTCCATCGTTTCTTCCAATGGGCAAGAGGACCATGTGAGCATGGGAGCCAATGCAGCAACCAAATGTTACCGGGTAACCGAAAATACCGAACGCGTACTCAGCATCGAGCTTTTAAATGCTGCACAGGCGCTTGAATTCCGTAAGCCGGCAAAAACCTCTCCTGTTCTGGAAAAGCTGATGACGGATTTCAGAAAGGAAATTCCGTTTGTTCAGGATGATGTGGTGATGAATGAGTATTTGGCTAAGAGCCTGTCTTTCCTTCAGGGTGGCAACTGGATAAATTAATTTATCTTAACCACGACCTGAAGGCTGTGGCAACTAAGATTTAAAAGAGACTTGTCGAAATTGCCCCTCGAAATTGTTAATAACCCTGTTTATAAAGCCACCCCTCTCTAACGTTTATCCAGCCCGGCTTTTGACCAAATTTGTTTGACCAACCGAAAGGCCATGCTGAAGCATTTTTTACCGGGATTATTCTGCCTGCTGCTGCTTTCTTCCTGTTCGGGAGACAAAAAGTCTGATACCCCCAAACACGTTATTTTCCGTTACAATGAACTGGGGGTAATCAGTTCCCTGGACCCGGTTGCCGCCAGCAGCTTTGAGAATATATGGGCGGTGAACCAGCTTTTTAACGGCCTGGTTCAGATGGATGATTCCATCCTTGTCAGGCCCTGTATTTCCAAACGCTGGGAGCTGTCTGCAGATGGACTCAAATACACCTTTCACCTCCGGGACGATGTCTATTTTCACGACCATGAACTGTTCCCGGATGGAAAAGGACGAAAGGTGCTGGCATCCGATTTTGCTTACAGCTTTGAGCGGCTCTTCAACAAAAGTCTTTCCAAAGCAGGAGACCTGATCGACTATTTCGACCGTAATCCGGCTGATGGCAAGAAAGGGTACACGGTTATCGACGATTCTACCTTCCTTGTAACGGTTAAAAGACCTTTCCCGGCCTTCCTTGGAATATTGACTATGAAATTCTTTTCGGTAGTACCTCATGAGGTTGCGGATCATTTCAAATCCGATTTCTCCCGCAACCCTGTTGGAACCGGGCCGTTTTGTTTTAAGGTCTGGAAAGAGGGACAGAAGCTCCTGCTAATCAAAAACAACAATTATTTTGAAAAGGAATCAGGGCACTCCATTCCATATTTGGATGCGGTAAGTGTTTCGTTTATACACGACCGGGAATCGGCCTGGTTAAACTTCCTGAAAGGCAACATCGATATGATTTCGGGATTTGATGCGTTCAATGCCAAGGAAGTGCTCACCTCTTCCGGTGAGCTCAAAAGCATTTATAAAAACCGTTTTCTCCTCCAGAGTCAACCTTTTCTGAAGACCGATTACCTGGGCTTTCTGATTGATGATTATCTGCCGGAAGTAAAGAACAGTCCTTTCCGTATCAAAGCACTCCGACAGGCAATCAACTTCGGTATTGACAGGGAGGAAATGATTAAATACCTTCGTAACAATATAGGAACTCCTGCAATCAATGGATTTGTGCCGGCCGGTTTACCTAATTATGACAACAGTAAGGTGAATGGTTACGGATATAACCCCGAAAAAGCCAAACAGCTGATGTACCTTGCCGGTTTTCCGGATGGGAAAGGCCTGCCGGAGATGAGTATGTACACAACCAAACAGTATCTCGATCTGGCTGAGCATATCCGTTTTCAGCTGGCGCAAATAGGGATTAAAATATTGATTAATGTAGTGGAAGACGGGGCTTTTCGGGATGGGGTGGCCAATTCGAAAATGAGTTTCTTTCGTAAATCCTGGATAGGTGATTTCCCGGACCCCATTAATTTTCTGGCTTTGTTTTATAGTAAAAACTGGTCGCCTAACGGCTCCAATTACACTCACTTCCGGAATGCACGCTATGATATGCTGTATGAAAAAGTCCTGTCTGAACAGAATGATACCTTGCGTAGAAGCCTCTATTACGATATGGAACGCATCATTGTGGAGGAAGCTCCCGTAGTGCCATTGTATCACGACAGGGTTATACGCCTTGTGCAGAATAATATAACGGGATTGAATGTGAATACCATGAATATGCTGAATTTGAAAACGGTAAAAAAAATAGACTAATTCCACAGCCTTAAGATCCACCCGAAACACAAACTATGATACTGGGAAAAAAATTAGTAATCGTACTCCCTGCTTACAATGCAGCTCTGACCCTGGAAAAAACGTTTAAGGAAATTCCGTTTGATATTGTGGATGATGTGGTTCTGGTAGATGATGCCAGCCGGGATCACACGGTGGAAGTAGGAAAACAACTGGGGATTAAACATGTCATCCGTCATGAAAAAAACACAGGGTATGGAGGCAACCAGAAGACCTGTTACCGGAAAGCTCTGGAAATAGGGGCTGACCTGGTTATCATGCTTCACCCCGACTATCAGTACACGCCCAAGCTTATTCACAGCATGGCCTACCTGATGGCTCAGGATCTTTATCAGGTAGTGCTTGGTTCAAGAATCCTGGGTAAGGGAGCGCTAAAGGGTGGAATGCCCATTTATAAATATGTGTTCAACCGTTTCCTTACCTTTTCTCAGAATGTACTGGTTAACCAGAAACTTTCGGAATACCACACCGGTTACAGGGCTTTTTCCAGGGAAGTGTTGATGAAAATAAATCTGGAGGCAAACTCGGATGATTTTGTATTCGACAATCAGATGCTTTCCCAAATCATTTATGCAGGGTACGATATTGCGGAAGTGACCTGCCCCACCAAATATTTTCCGGAAGCCAGCTCCATCAATTTCCGCCGAAGCATGAAGTATGGAATAGGTTGTCTGGGAGTGTCACTGAATCACCGCCTGAATAAATGGGGGCTGGTTAAGAGTAAAATGTACGAACTAAAGTAGAAGTAGAAAGAGAGCGATTTCTCTTTCTCACTTTCCTGCTTCCCGCTTAAAAAACACAAACCCATTCTTTTCTCCTATTTCCTTAAAGGCCGGGAACTCGCGGAGGAATTCCTCTTTCCCTGTGATTTTGGAGAGGATGTAAACAGGTTTATCCAGTTTGTCTTTTAGCAGCCAGTCGGTATGGTACCATTCGAGGGTAAAAGGATCCAGTTTGTAATGCAAGGGATTAGATCGTACTATATATGCCCTGAAACCCTCATTCCTACAGGCTTCCGGTTTTTTGGCCGAATAAAAAAGCTGGGCATAGCTTTTAAAGCCGTATACATTTACATAACAATCGGTATTTTTTAACCCCTGATAAAACTCAATCGCGGCCCTCTGGGAATAGCCTTCCACCTTCGGTGCGAAGATGAGTGAACTGAGGCTTGTGGAAACCAGTGTGAGTATAAAAAGAGAAAGGATGGCACGGGAAATTTGTTTTTTTACAACCCATACAATACATGCACCTACTCCTGCCAGAAAGAGGATGCCGATCAGGAATTCAGCCCCGGTCCAAGGCACATCACTCAGGAGGTTTGCCGAAGCGAAGTTGTCGTGTATGAGCCCGCTTGCAATAATCTCCTTCCGGAATACAACCACAAACTGAATGGAGGTGAGCAGAAGGCCCACCACCCCCCCAATAAGCAGGATTAGTGCAGACATCCACCTCTTCCACTGTATTTCTCCGTTCATCATTTTCCATGCGGTGTGGGCGGCTAGGAAGGTAAGCGGGAAATAGCATAAGGAAGAATAATGTACAATTTTGGTTTTCACCAGACTGAAGAGAATGAGTACTACCCAAAACAGGATAAGCATCCAGCGTTTGAAATGATTTTGGAAAGGAGTATCGGATTCGCTTTTGCGGAATCCGCGCAAGGCGAGTATGGAAGCCGGAAAACAACCGATCAGCAGCACCACCCAATGATAATAGACCGGACCCCCATGGTCGGAATCACCGGTGGTTAGCAATCTTATTTGATAGGTGAGGAAATCCAGAATGATTTCTGGACGCCCCTGAAATACAAGTATCAGAAACCAGATGCTTCCGAGACCCAGGCTGATTACTCCAAATAGGATAAAATGCTTCCAGGTCATCACCTTTCTGCGACTGATCAGCCTGAAAACAATAAAACACAATCCGAAGACCAGCAAAGCCACTGGTCCTTTTGTAAGCACAGCAAGAGCTATAAAACCGGCACTTGCTAATATACGCCGGTTAAAGAAAGAGCCTGAACCCGGATCGTTGGTATAGAGAATAAAATGGTATATACCCGAAAAAATAAAGAGGTTGAACCAGGGGTCTATTATTCCCGATTTGAAATAGAAATGGGGCAGAAGTGAGCCCGCGAATGCAAGCGACCAGAGCAATCCAAACCGGGAGTCGTATAACTTCCGGCCGGCATTAAAAACCAGGAGCAAAGTGGTTATCCCGCAGATCGCATTCGGGAAACGTGCGGCAAACTCATTTATCCCAAAAACCTTCATCGACGCCACCTGCATCCAGATAAACAGAGGAGGCTTTTCCCAAAACGGGAAATAGTTGATCTGGGCAGTGGAATAATCACCTGTGGTGATCATCTCCCGGGCGCATTCGGCAAAATTTATTTCGTCCCAATCGAACAGATGTACGGCCCCGAGGAAGGGGATAAATAAAAGGCATCCTGCCAGGAGAATATAGATACGAAGAGTGGAGTCGGACCGGATCATGCAGCAGGTTTGTTGATGGAAAACAGACCTTTGTTTATCCAGGCGGCTCCGGCAAAAGGTTTCATTCGCTGGAGAATGTATCGGGCAAGAAATACGGAACACATCCCTAATAGAGAGCCCGCATATACATCATTCAGGAAATGCTGGCTCAGGTATACTCTTGAAAAGGCAACCGTTAAGGCTAGAAGAAAGAGCAGAAATTTCAGAGGCTTGTTAGGAGTTAAGAGGGCTATCGAAAAGTACAATGCAAAGGCAGAAGCAGAATGTCCGGAAGGAAAAGTATGACCCGAATAGTTGTTGACTCCAGAAACCAGGTACAGCTCGTGAACGCCTTCAAAAAATTTCTTCGGTCGTTCCCAGGTACTGAATACCGTGTGTTTGAGTATTTGGGTGAATACTCCGGCGAAAATTCCGGAAATGCCCAGTAAAAGTCCGTTACCTGTTTTCCAAATCAGAAAGAGAAGGGCAATGAGTGTTACTGCCAGTCCATCACCCAGGTTGGTGATAACCCGGAAGAAGAGATCTGCCATGCCATGCGTCTGTTCATTGATGTACAGATGAATCTCGGAACGGGAATACAAACAGAAGAGAATGCCTCCGGACACCAGAAAGAGTACGTAAGGTAAAAGAAAAGGTATGTTGGCCCTGATGAGCGCCCGAATGGAAGTCTGATTCACGGAAGTAAAAGTACTAATACGCTCCGAGAACCTTCAATAGTTTGCTGACCTGGCTCTCCCAAAGGAGTTTGGATGTGCGGAGATCGTCTTCGCTTTCTCCAAAATCGGTGATCAGCAAGGTTACGTCACCAGTGAGGTCGTCGTGATCAATCCGAAATTCAAAATAAAAATCGTCGTTCTTGTCCACCCAACGCAGGCGTAGCAGGTGATCTTGCTTGTACGCCAGCAGTTTGGCCCGCTGAATCTGTCCGTCCCAATGGAATGTAAACTCTTCGTTGCGGATATCCACATCGTCGGCAAACCATTCCGACAAGCCACTCGGGGTTGCCAGAAAGTCGAATAGCAAGGTAGGGGATGATTTAACAAGGAATTCCAGTACAAATTTACCTTTAGGCTCCGGCTTGTTCTTCGGTTTGGTAAGCGGGGTCTCTTTTAACTGATTCGGAAAAATCATTTCGGAGCGGAACACCTTCTTTTGGGCTTTGTTACCAGCAACCCGGCGCTGTTGCACCTGACCTGCTCCCGGCCTTTTGATGGTAGGGAGTAACTTGATTGCTTCCGGAGTTAACAATACCACCGGTTCAACCACTTTACCTCCCTTTTTGCCTGGTGAGGAAGGTGTTTTTGCTGCAATACCGGTACTTTTTGCTGTATGATTGGGTGTTTTTGTGCTTTTAGGCGGTAAAACACCATTATTTTTAACTTTCACTGGAGTTTTTTCAATTTTTTTAGCCGTCTTGGTTCTGGAAGAAACCGGAGAAACTACCTTTTTAGGGGCTTTTTTAACAGGCTTTTTAACATTTTTTGGACGTGCAGGGACAGGTGATGCCTTTTTGGCAGCCTTTGCACTCATCACCTTCTTGAGCTTGGCTTTTGGTTTGTGTTTGGTACCCTTCTGATTCTTAGTCTTTTGCGCCATCTTTTCAGCCGGAATTCTCATCCCCGGTTTTATTATCGCGGAAATGTATAAAAAAAATACCAATCTGCAATTATTTTACAAATATGATACGCTGGAGTTATACTGGATCTAATCCGGATTGCCTTACATGCAGAAAGGAAGGCTGAACTCCGAATGATACTGTTGGTACTCGCTTTATAGAAGCCATAATTTATTTAACTACATTTACCCTGATTTACCAACCCCCTAAAACCTGAAATATGAAAAAGATTGCCACACTATTCGGTGCCGGTGCTATTGCCCTGGTTCTGTCTTACGCATATACACCTGTAGCTCCAGGAGGACATGATTTCTCCTTCCTGAAAGGTCAGAAAGAACTGAATGTGGAATACGATTACTCAAATCTGAAGGTAGGGAAGAAGGATATGATGGATGAGCCTGAATATATTAAAAAGAAAACGGATGAAGGGAACAAGAAAGAAGCTGGAAAAGGTGATCATTGGGCAGAACTGTGGACAGGAGGAAGAAAAAATCACTACGAACCTAAGTTTGAAGACCTGTGCAACAAGCAATTAACAGGATTAGTTGTCGGAGCCGGCAAGACAGGAGCCAAATACACCCTGATCCTGCATACGGTGATGATAGAACCAGGTTTTAACGTAGGTGTAATGAAACAACCCGCTTTCTGCAATTATGAGATCAGTATCGTAGAAACGGCAGATCATTCCAAGGTTAAACTAAAGTGGAACCTGGGCGATGTAATGGGCTCCAATATGAGCGGAATGGATTTTGATCCGGCCGCCCGAATAGTGGAATGCTTTGCCAAAGGAGGGAAGATGATAGGGAAAGATATCTCTAAGTCAATAGATTAGGAATAAGTTTTTTTTTGAGAATTAAATCCTTCTCTCATTCTATAAAAACTAAAATGTTATCTTTGCCACCCTTAAATACATTTATGGCGGGGTAGCTCAGATGGTTAGAGCGTCGGATTCATAACCCGGAGGTCTCGGGTTCAACTCCCGATCCCGCTACCATAAAGCAGAAATGCCAAGAGTTTGCACTCTTGGCATTTCGCTTTATGGCCCTGAACATATTCCCATCTCTTACACCAACATCTTTTTGTTATAGATCAAGTGCCAGTTGGCAGAAACTCTGAATTCCGAAGAATCTAAATTCTCAACGGAGAAACTTAAACGGTGAACCCATTTATCGGAATCGGGAAAATGAAGTTTTCAATCAATCCTCTGCTTGCTTTTTTTACATGCTCGGCATAGCTGAACAGACTTTTGTGAAGTAATTGCCTGTATTCCGGGTCTAATTTGGCTATGGTACTGTTTACATCATTTATCCGGCTCATCAGCTCCTTGAGCTGTTTCTCGCCAAAAGGCCGGAATTTGTTTGACTGAAAGGTGAACTGCTCGACAAATTCGTTGTTTACCACTTTATAATATGGAAGCAGTTGGGGATCTGCAGTAAATGTTTTCAGATGAGCCATTTGGATAGCTTCTGCTTTCCCGGCAGCACTGAGTCCTCCCTTACCCCAGGAAGCAAGGATGGAAACCAAAACCGGCGCCAGAAAAAGAAGAGCGGCGTCTTCTTCGTTGAGTTTTCTGAATTGAGTGACCATTTTGAATTGTTTTCGTTTGTTTATTAAATCGTTTATTTGGATTATCAGTGAGAACCCTGGTTTTTCATTCCTATTATTCTAAAAGCTAACTGATCCCAAATCCCGGAGTGTATAGCTCATAATGTCCATGACTATGACGGAAACTTAGTACCGGAATTCTTGAATGGTTGGTAATCTGCTGTGCGAATGCACCTAGAAATATCCCCGAGACTCTGGATTCGTGCCCGGTATTGATGACTATCAGGTCACTTCTATGCTCAGATGCATATTCAAGTGCCGCGCTTGCCAGGCTTTCTCCGTCCACGAGGGTCGTTTGACAGGAAATATTTTCCGATTCCACTATTTTCTTTACGGTCTCCATTTTGAGCCTGAACTTATTCAGTTCCTTCTCCTGGTCTGAACCGGGCAGTCCAATGACTTGAATATTTGCCCCAAAGAGACCAGCCAGAATGATGGCTATGCTCACTTTCTCCCGACTATGCAGGGAATTGTCTATTGGCAGGAGAATATTTCTGAACCCTGTCTTGGGCATTCTTCTTTGCATGGTCATTACCGGGACTTCAGAAAGGGTGACTACTCTCTGGGCATTGCTGCCAAGAAACAGTTCATGATAGCCTGAAGTTCCATGCGTTCCCATCACAATAAGGTCTATGTCATTTTTGACAGAATATTCGATGATTTCCTTGGGTATGTTTCCGGAGGTGATAAAGGATTTGGGTAATTCCCCGAATTCCTTTTTAACTTTTTCCCTCACCAGTTTGAGCCTTTTCAGCGCTTCCATTTCCAGGTTATGTGGAAATGTGCCAGGCAATTCCTGATTTGTAATAACGGAGAAAGGGCTTGTTTTATCTTCCAGAACATGTATGAGATAAATTTCCGCTTTCAGCGGCCTTGCCAGGATGGTAGCTTCTGAGAGGGCTATTTCGGATGTTTCTGAAAAGTCATAAGGAACAAGGATCTTTTTGATTGCAATTGTTTTCATGGCATGTTGTTTTAACGGGTTCATCGGAATTCATTCATTCATTCTCCAAGTTAAAGTAACACCCAGGCATTGAAATGGAGTTAATACGAGATTAAAACGGACTTAAAATTCACCCAAACGGTTATTTAAGATATTAGCTGAATCGGCGGAGCTGTTCCTGCAATTGTTGAATCGAAATATCCAGAAGTTTCCCGGTTTTCTCTAAAAGAGGTTCTAACTCGGATCTAGGTATATTTTCATTCAACTCGATCTCATCCAGGGTCTCAAAAAGCTGAGTTGCTTCTACCAGGGCTGCCGAAGATTTCATTTTATGGGCGATTGCTTTAATAGGAGCCTGATTTTCCTGCCCAATTAATTCTTTCATTCTCCCGAAGCTTTCCGTCATATCCGTTATGTAAATTTCAATTGCCTCTTTCACAAACTTGCTGTTTACACCGGATAACTTCTGAAGTGTTTTTAAACTTGCGGTGGTTGTCAATTTCTCCGGGTCAGTCTGACTTTGTGTAGCAGAAACTTTTAATAGATTCAGAATTCGTTGGGTAAGAACCTGGGAGTTGAAAGGTTTGGTGAGATAATCGTTCATTCCCTCCTGAATGCATAGATCACGTTCTTCTTTCAATGCATTCGCCGTAAGCGCAATTACTGGAATCTTCTGCATCGGAATCTGGAGGGATCGTATGGCCTGAATACATTCAATTCCTCCCATTTCAGGCATGCGGATATCCAGCAGGAGGATATCAAAATTCACCTCCTGAAGCATCTCCAATACTTCCTTGCCATTCTCTACCACTTTAACAGTAGCTCCTTCCTTTTCCAAAACGGCTTTCGCCACGCGTTGGTTCATTCGATTGTCTTCTGCTACAAGAATTTTTAGCCCCTTTAGCTTATCTTTTCCAGAGAAGATCGAAACCTCAGCTTCCGGTTTGGATTCAGGCTTTGAACATTTCTCAAATTTCAGCGTAAAGGATATAACGGTTCCCTTATTCTCCTTGCTTTCCACCTCAATGCTTCCTCCATTTGCCATAATAATTTTCTTCACAATTCCGAGCCCCAACCCAGTTCCCTCCTGGTGAATATCAGATGGAGAATGTGCCTGGGAATAGCTATCAAATATCACTGGAATTTTTCCGGTTGGTATTCCAATACCGGTGTCGGAAACAGCAAAACAAATGGTTTGAAATTCACCCTCCTCGGCGATAACGGAGGCTGACACGGTAATGGTGCCAGAAAGGGTGAATTTAACCGAATTGCCTATCAGGTTAAGGAAGACTTGGCTCAGGCGGACGGGATCTGTGTATACATGGAATTGGATTGCCGGATCAATTTTGATGACCAGTTGAAGGTTCTTCTCCTCAATTTTAGCTTTGAGAATTAGGGCTGTAGTATCAAGAAGGTCTTTAATGTTTACGCTCTTCTTTTCAAAAAGCATTTTTCCTGCCTGCAATTTTGAAAAATCCAGAATATCGTTGATTATTACAAGCAGATGCTCGGATGATTCCTTGATTGCTTTTACAAACTCGGACTGCTCCTCACTCAACTGGGTATCTTGCAGAAGGTCGGTCATTCCAATTACCCCATTCATGGGTGTTCGTATCTCATGACTCATATTGGCAAAAAATAATTCCTGAGTCCGTTTGGATTGATCAAGTCTCACCAATGAGGAGTTCAATTCTTCCATTTTTTCCTCAATTGTACTCGCCATTCGGTTGAGCGAATCAGACATAATTGACAGTTCATCGCGATGCGTATCCTTTATCTTTAAGGAATAATCCCCTTCGGAGAAATTTCTGGCAAACAGAACCATTTTGTTTATCCGGGAAGTAATAGACTTGATGATCACCAGAGAAATGCAGAATGCAATAATTGCCGCTACGCTGTTAAGAATAAGTGTTATTGTCTCAACATTGCTTTTGTAATTCATCAGTTCTGCTTTCTTTTCCTTTTCTCTGTTTTTTAGATCGGCAGTGACTTTTTCCAGTTCTTTCTTGATTTGTTCCGTTATCCTTCTGCCTTCACCGGTTCTGACGGTTAAATCAAATAAGCGATTAAATTCTGATTGATTGCGGCTACCCAGGACGCTTTCTCTTTTAGCATCAATTAGTGGCTGGACATAATTTTGAATCCACAGTTCAATTTCTTTATCCAATTTCTTTAGATCCTCCTGGCGATAACCAGGGTGTCCGAATAGCGCGTTTTGTTCATTAATGAGACGTTTGATAGCTGGAATGGCGGCATGTCCCGGCTCCAGAAAATCCTCATTGTCCGTCAATAGAAATCCTCTTAAGCCTGATTCCGTGTCCATGATCTGTTCCTCCAGTAAAATAGCGTTTTGCTGTATATCATCGCTTTCCGCAATGGCAGTCATTGCTTCTTTCACATGCCTGGATAAGCTGAGGTTTACGAGTGTGACAGTTGTGAAAAGAATAAGGATGGAAATAAATCCGGATAAAATCCGACCTTGAATACTCATGTTAGTTTGTTATGGAGCGTATGATTGGCAGATGCTTACCAACAATTCGAAATCTATAGGCTTCGGAAGAAAATGAGCGACCCCTAACCGTAAACAACATTGGATGGTCTCTTCATTATTTAATGAGGAGATAACAATGATTGGAGTTCGGGTTGTAATGAATTGCTTTACAATGGAAACCAGATTGAGCCCAGACATAGAGGGCATCAGGAGATCGGAGATGATCAGATCAAAGGTTTCCTGCTGCACCATTTTCAACCCGGTAAATGCATCGTTTGCCGTTTTTATGGAATAATCCAGTATCCCGAGTTTGTTTTCCAGAACTCTTCGTGTTAATCGGTCATCATCTATTATCAGAATTTTCATGGGCAAAATTTTAATTCGTTTACGCGATGATAATTGGTTCTATTTGCCAACTAAAAGGAATAAAAATAAGGTAACAACAAGCCCTATGAGTAAGAATAGAAGCGCCCTCTTGTCCCTGTTACCTGTAAGCATGTCTTCAGAAACAAGAGAGGATCTCAAAGCAACTATTGCCTGATGACAAAGCTCAAATGCCGACTCGTTCTTGGGAATAAAGGCTAATGCTGCATTTCCAAGCAGAGCCTTCCTCAATTTCATGTCTTTGCTGGAGGATAAAATTATCGTCCGCGACCGGGGGCTTCTGTTTCGTATGCTTTTTAAAATGGATAATCCATTTCTATGACCAGGTTTTTCACTCAATTGGTAATCCAGTATAATTAGTTGGGGATTCAAATGAAGCGATTCCAAACACTCTTCCCCCGAATAAAATTCCCGAATCTCCAGATGGGAGACCGACTGTTGCAGATAGTGCGAAAGAGAACGCAGAAATAGTCTGTCATCATCCACCAGAAAAACCCGCATGTTGCTTTTAATATTCATGATGCTGATACATAAAATACAGGGAAATGAATCCAATAACTGCGATTCCTAATGATATTAAGAATGCTTCTTTGGTCAGTTTTTGGGTTCTGCTATGACGTTTATTTTGTATTCCTCCTAAAATCCGTGTGAGCGCAGTATCCACCTTTATTGCTGAATCTTCTTCTTTGACCAGGTAATCATATACACCTTGTTTCAGAGCGGACAACACCACACTTTTCTCCTCATCACTGGAAAGAAAAATCACCTCTGAGCCTGCACTAGCCTTTTTTATTTCCATAAGTGTTTCCAAACCACTCATTCCTGGCAAGTGCTGATCCAGGATCACGGCAGCCGGTTTGAGTGCTATTTGCTTCATACATTCTTCTCCCGATTCAAAGTGCATAACTTTCAAATTTGACCTGTATTTCAGGTAATTCTTCAACATCTGTGCATAAAGGTTGTTATCCTCAACAAGGAAAATAAGGTAGTCTTCCTTCCGGAAGACTGATTTGAACAGGTTGCTTTGGGCCGTTGAAGTATTCATGCTGGTTTGATTTAAATAGTTTAACCTTTCGATGAGGTGGTTATTATCTTGTCACTTTGCATGTTGAGAGACCATGGATTATCCTAATGGTTCGTTCATTGGGGACTATTTGCAACCTGACTTACAAGACAAAATTGCACCTGGAGGGTTAAAGGCCAATTAATTTCGAATTAAGACGGAATTAAAAAAATAGCAGGTAGATAATTTAGTTTAAGGAAGAAGGAATATTCCTTTGAGAAGCTCTTCGAAATGTAAGGGACTCAAGAATACTGTTGTTC
>Ga0207114_1141_pt1 | contig 19165 bp, 14 predicted proteins | sample Alteio_BWMinHeat_70_FD_153560 | JGI IMG/M metagenome (GOLD analysis project Ga0207114, IMG submission 153560) | Enriched cells from forest soil in Barre Woods Harvard Forest LTER site, Petersham, Massachusetts, United States -... | ecosystem: Environmental > Terrestrial > Soil > Temperate forest >... | reverse complement strand
CTTCTGGAGGGATGGAGCCGGCAGGGTTCCTAGTTTAACTAGGGACCGATCCGCAAGCGACGCTCGGGAGCCGTCGATTGGGGCCACTATTTTTAGACAAACTGCCCGCTGCGGACGTCGGCCCAGGTGACTCCCGTCGACCAGACGGCCCAGACACGGGTGTTGAAGGCGCTCCCGGTTGAGATGGCAGCCCACCAGCTGCCGCCTTGGGCGTAGCGGGCCAGGATGTCGGCCTTGCCGTCGCCGTTGAAATCGCCGATCAGGACGTCCGCCCAAGTTGCCCGTGTGCTCCAGGTGTCCCAAAGCCTGGTGGTGAAGCGGTTCGTTCCATTGGATAAGCCGACGTACCATTGGCCATATTCCAAGGCGCGGCCAATAATGTCGGCCTTGCCATCGCCATTGAAGTCGCCGACGCTCACGTCCACCCACGTCGCACCCGTGCTCCAGATGGCCCACGGCGCCGGCGACGTTACGAAGCGCGCGCCGTTCGAAACGGCCGTCCACCAGGCGCCTCCTTCCTGATAGCGGGCGGTAAGGTCATCCCTGCCGTCGCCATTAAAGTCGCCGACCAGCACGTCCACCCAGGTCGCGCCCGTGCTCCACTGGCCCCACTGGGTCGTGACAAATGAGTTCCCCGTGGAAATGGCCGTCCACCAGGCGCCGCCTTGGAGGTAGCGAGCGGTAAGGTCCATCATGCGTTTGCCGGTGACGGGGTTCGTGGCGCCGTTGAAATCGCCGACTTTGACATCAACCCAAGTGGCGGCGGTGCTCCAGGTCGCCCATAAGCTATTGCTAAATGAATTGCCGTTGGAGATGGCGGCCCACCATTGGCCGGTCTCCGCGGCTCGGCCAACGAGGTCTGCCATGCCGTCGCCGTTGAGATCGGCGACCTGGACGTCGACCCAGGTCACGCCTGTCGACCAGGTGGTCCACTTCGCCGGCGTGAAGCCGTTGGCGCCGTTGCTGATTCCCACCCACCAGTCTCCGGTCTCGAGGGCGCGGCCGATGATGTCGGTATGGCCGTCGCCGTTGAAGTCCCCGGTTCGCACGTCGACCCAAGTGACTCCGGTGCTCCAGGTGCCCCAGAGATGGGAAGTGAATCCGTTACCGGTGCCGAGCCCGACCCACCAATCCCCGGTCTGCAGCGCGCGGCCGACGATGCCGAGCTGCGGTTTCGGGTTGCCGCCTTTGCCGGGCAGGACCACGGCCAGGAGAATGCTTTGCCGGGGAATGGCGACGCTGAAACTGTTGCCGACCACGACGCCGTCGGCCAGCCGCGTGATGGTGGAGGTGGTCAGGTCGGCCGGATTCGGCGCCGATAACAAATAGAATTGCACCGTGCCATTGCTGGTAAAGTTGTTGAGGTTAATCGTAATGTTGTCGGTCGCATTCAGATTGGCGGGATCGACCAGGTCCTTGTTGACGACCATGACCGTCAGGGCGCCGTCGCTGGAACGGAGCGCGCCGAAGGCGGAAACGTCGTCCGGGCTGGGCGACGACGTGGATACGCTGGTATTGCCAAAAGCGGAATGATTGCCGTCGTAATTGCGATACAACTTGACGGCGTTATAGGTCGGAGTGCCAGGCGTCGGCGATTCCCAGCGGGCGGCCATGTCCAGATTCTCGCGTCCAAAAATACCGAGGACGTCGGCCTCGGCCGTCGCTCCATTCATGTGGCCTTCGGCGCCCCAGTTGTATTCCGTGATCGCGATCTTGGTACCGGGGTAATAAGTATTCACCCAATTGCGCAACCGGGGGATCAGGTCGACGATGGTGTTGACGTAGCTTTGGTCGGTGTAATTGGGGTCCCAGAGACTTCGGGTGGAGCGATTGCGCAGAAGCTCCGTGGCCATCGAGACATCGTTGGAGAACTCCTGATCGCCGTTGGCGTCGCCCTGCGGGTAGTAATGAACGGAAAGGTAGTCGAGCAGGCGGGTGCCGGCATTCACGTCGTGCTGGTGAATCTGATCCAGCAAGTACGGAATATACTCCATGTTGTTGTGGGCGAGGCGATCGGGGTAAACGCCGCCAAAGTTATGGGCGGCGTCGTACTGGAGGTCGTAACCGCTGATCAGATAACCGGCAAAGTTCCATTCTTCCGGACCGAGGATCATGGCATTGGGGTCGGCGGCTCGGATCATGGCCGCATAGCTGAGCATCTTGTTGAGAACTTCATCGTAGGTGGCCCCGACCGGATGAACGTCGCGATGCTGAGAGTGCCAGATGCCCGGTTCATTGTCCAAGCCGTAGAAGTGGACACCGCCTTGGGCGGCCGTGCCAAAGGTGGCGATCAAATGATTGATCCAGCCTTGCTGAGAATTGACACTGTTGGGCAGGTAAGCGTCGTTGGGATCGTTGCCGGCGACGAATTGTCCGGTGGCTTGGAGAATGCCGTTGCCGGCATCGGGCCAATTCGGGTCGGCGTCGGTCTGGGCGCCGTACTTGGCGACCGAGAAGCTATCGAGAGAGGCCCCGCCGGCGCCCAGGTTGGCCACCCAATCGAGCGTCGGCACCGTGATGAACGGTTCCGAGTTAGCCGCTTTCGTGGCGGAAATGAAACCGTCATTCAAAGCGCCCGGCGTTGCCGAGCCGTCGCTGAGGCTTTCGTAAAAGAAATCATTCCCCCGATTGCTGGCATTGACTTGCCAATTGTAAGTCGAGGTCGGCGTTCCGCCCGACCTGTTAACGGGATCGCCCAGGTCGCTCAAAGAGGCGGTGCTACCAAAATTGACTCCGTAAATATTGGGATCGATGGCGTGGAGGCTCATTGCGGCATCGACGCTGATGGTGGTTGAGCTCAGGACCCAACGCTCTTCCAGCGGCTCCAGGGCGAGACGGACCTTGACTCTCTTACCTTTCGTTCCCAAGCGGGAATTCGGGAACGAGCGGCGATACCGGCGCTTTAGCGGGGAACGTTTTGAAAATCGCATAGCTGATTCTCCTGCGAGGGCGTTGCCATCGCTTGCGGCTTAACATTAATACCGGGAGGCCGGGGCTGAGTTTTCGAAGCCCCGGTGAACTCTCAAAGACCTCGACGCTCCAGCCGGGGCTTCGAAGACTCAGCCCCGACCAACCCTTGTTTCGCTGGTCACGCCATAGCAGCTCTCCCGCGGCAGAGTGCGGGAAGCTGGGGGCGTGGAAGCCATCCCTTCGCCCTTCCTATCGCCGTTGCTGGCAGGATCGCACAAAATCGGTGGCGATTTCCGCGGGAATTCTTTGGCATTACCGTCGGCGTTCGGTTAAATTCATCGGTTAACGTCGAGCAAGATTGTGACCCTCTCCATGATAAGCCTGGCACGCTAAAGGATAAATCCAAGCGGAAGCAACTCCAGGAATTCGGAAAGACGCCCATGTCGGATCCCGCCACATTTCCGGAATTTGTCCAACGGATTCGGGCCGGGGATCAATCGGCTGCCGAGGAGTTGGTCCGTCAGTATGAGCCGCTGATTCGCCGCGAAGTGCGCCTCCATTTGGAAGACCGGCGCTTAGAGCGGTTGTTCGACTCGATGGACATCTGCCAATCGGTGCTAGCCAGCTTCTTTGTTCGAACCGCTGCCGGGCAATACGATCTGAATCGACCGGAGGAATTGGTGCGCCTGTTGGTCACGATGGCGCGCAACAAGCTGGCGTCGGCGGCGCGGCGACAACATCGGCGCCGGCGCGACCAGCGTCGTCAGGCATCTCCCCAGGAGCGGGATTTGCACCAAGTGGCCGATCCGGGCCCGGGACCGGGGGATGTGGCCGCCGGCAAGGAATTGTTTCAGCGTTTTCGGGGCCTGCTGACGCCGGAAGAGCGGCGGCTCTCCGATTTGCGCGGCCAGGGATTGGCTTGGGCGGACATCGCGGCCCGGCTCGGGGGTCAGGCGCAGGCTCGGCGCATGCAGCTGGCCCGCGCCGCCGAGCGGGTGCTGCGCCAATTAGGATTCCAGGAAGATCATGATGCATGATTCGGCGTTACCGAGATCGACGTTAGCGGATCGTTCGAACCCCGCCGAGGAATTGGCCCGCTTGTGGGATCAAGGCCAACGACCCGACGTGGACGCCTTTCTGGCTCAAAGGGGCCCGCTTGGGGCCGACCGGCTAGCCGCCGTCCTTCGAGAAGATCAACGGCAACGCTGGCGCGCCGGCCAGCCGACATTCGCCGAATCTTATTTGGACAGATTTCCTCAGCTCCGCGCCGATTTCGATGGGGCTGTCGATCTGATTTTTAATGAATTCCTCCTCCTGGAGAAAAACGGACAGGTGCCATCGGTTGACGATTATCTCCGCCGCTTCCCGGAATATGCCGACGTGCTCACGGCCCAGGTCGGTTTGCACCGGGCAATGATGGAAGAGGGTCCTTCGGGAACGGCCTGGACGGCGCATCCAGAAAAATCCGAAGCAGGAAGTCCGAAATCCGAAACACAGGTTAGCGAAGGAGATTCGGATTTCGGAGTTCAGCAGGGGGAAGCGGAGCCGAAAGGGGACTTGCCGCCGCGTGCTTTTGGCCGCTATGAAATCATCCAAAAAATCGGCCAAGGCGCCATGGGAACCGTGTACCTGGCCCGCGACACCCAGCTGGATCGGCGGGTGGCTTTGAAGGTGCCGCGCCTGGGGTCTGACCGCAGCCTGGTGGAGCGCTTCTACCGCGAAGCCAAGATCGCGGCCACATTCACGCATCCTTGTCTTTGTCCGGTGTATGACGTCGGCCAGATCAACGGCTTGCATTACCTGACCATGCCGTACATTCAAGGGGAGCCTTTTTCCGCCTGGCTTCGACGAGAAGGACTCTTGCCTTCGGCTCAAGCGGCCGCCCTGATTTCCCAAATCGCTCGGGCGGTTCATGTGGCCCACCAAGCCGGCGTAGTTCATCGCGACCTGAAGCCGGCCAATGTCATGATCACCGATCGACAGGAACCCATGGTGATGGACTGGGGCTTGGCGCGTCGCTCGGCGGCGGACGATCCGCGGGTAACAGCCTCCGGTATGATCATCGGCACTCCCGCCTATCTCGCGCCCGAGCAAATCGGCGGTGAATCGGCAGTGATCGGTCCAGCCGCCGACATCTATAGCCTGGGGGTGATGCTTTTCGAAATGCTGACGGGCCGCCTACCTTTCCAGGGAACGCCCGGGGAGATTCTCCGCCAGTCGCTGATTCAGGAGCCGGAGCCGCCTTCCCGTGGTCGTCCCGATCTCGATCCGCGCTTCGACTCTATTTGCTTGCGTGCTTTGGCGAAGAATCGGCAAGCGCGCTTTGCTTCTATGGCGGAGTTCGCCGATGCGCTGGACGCGTGCCTGACCAGTCCCGCCTCACAATCGGTTTCTGCCGGCTGCCTTTTGGACGGAACCTCCACCCTGGTTTCGCGCTCGAACGATGGAACCAGCATCTCAACGGCCCATCATTCCCCTCTAAGTATCCGCAGGCGTCATCGACGCATTTTGATTGCATTGGCCGCTCTGGCTGTGCTCCTTCTGGTCGGATTGGTTGGATGGACCGTGTTCTCCCGGGTTTCCGATCCCGTTCAAGTCGGTAGCCAATGGAAGGGCCATTTCCGCTTTCTGCCTCCCGTCATGGGATACACCGGAGACATCCGCGTGACAGTCAAGGAGCGAAAGGGCAATATTTTCAAGGGCGCCTACGCCACCGAAGACGGCAAGTATGAATGGGAGATCGAGGGAACCGTGGACCACGGCGCGATTCGCTGGGAGTTCACGCGCATCGTTCGGGAAAAGGAGCCGACTCACGTCGTGGACAACGCCTACGTGGAAGGCCGTTATGAGGGGCGCAATATGGAAGTGCGCTTCCGCCATCCATACGACAACTCGGAAGCGGAATTGCTCCTGGTTCAAGTGAAGTAAGCTAGGGAAGAGTGAGTGGTGAGTAAGTGAGTGGTGAAGAAATCCCTTGCGACCACTCACTACTCACTTACTTACCCCTTACTATCACGCAATATGCGCTCCTTGCGTTTCCACGTACACTGCATATAGCGATTGACTTCCGGTCATGAAGAGGCGATTTCGCTTGGTGCCGCCGAAGCAGACGTTGCTGCAGATTTCGGGCAAGAGAATCTGCCCGATGCGGGTTCCGTCGGGGGAAAAGATGTGCACGCCGTCGTAACCTTCGCCGACCCAGCCGGCGCCGACCCAGATGTTGCCGTCCACGTCGGCGCGAATGCCGTCGGCGAACCCCGCCTTGCCGTTTAGGTCCATGTTGATGAATTCTCGGCTCTTACCCAGCTTGGTTCCGTCCAGGACGTCATAAACCATGATGTTCTTCGGCGCTTTTTCATTGTGGGACGCGCCGGTGTCGGCCACGTAGAGCTTTTTGTAATCGGGCGAGAAACACAGACCGTTGGGCTTAAACATGTCGTCAAGCACCTTTTCGATGCCGCCTTTCTTGGGATCGATCCGGTACACCGCTTCCTTGAGGAGCAACTCGCCCTTATGGCCTTCGTAGTTCATCAAGGCGCCATAGCCGGGATCGGAAAACCAAATCCCCCCATCAGGATGGACGACGATGTCGTTGGGAGCGTTGAGAATCTTCCCTTCCCATTTGTCCGCCAGCACGGTGACTTTGCCGTCATGCTCGTAGCGAACCACGCGGCGGTTGCCGTGCTCGCAAGATAGCTCTCGGCCCTCGTAGTCAAAGGTATTGCCGTTGCTGTAGCCGGCGGGCTTGCGGAACACGCTCACGTGTCCGTCTTCTTCCAGCCAACGGAGCTGGCGGTCGTTGGGGATATCGCTCCAGACCAGGTAGCGACCGCCGCCACACCAGGCCGGCCCTTCCGCCCACAAGGTTCCCGTATAGAGTCGTTGGATCGGAGTGTTACCGATCTTGTATTTTTCGAAACGTTTGTCGATGACATGGATGTCCGGATCGGGGTAGCGAACCGGGGGAGCGTTCTTGCCGTAATCGCGGGCCTGGGCCAAAGCGGTCATGCTGGTGGCGGCCGCCGCGGCCGTCGCCAAAAATGAGCGCCGCCCCATCTTTAGTAAACTCTCTGTCATGTTCGACTCCTTATAGAAAATAGAAGATAGAAAATAGAAACGAAATCAGATTTGTCGCACCTCTCCTCGCTTATTGGTTTGCTGGTTTCTATTTTCTATCTTCTATTTTCTGGATTTGGTCGGCGGGCATCATTTTCACGCACACCGGCATCGGCACTTCCACTTTGCTTCCGCACGGCGTCAGCTCCCCCGTCTGGCCATTGATGCGAAAAACCACAATGTTATTGGAATCCTGGTTGGCCACTAGGAGGTATGTTCCAGTCGGATCGATGCCAAAATTTCGGGGAGTCTTGATGTCCTGGGATTGATGGCCAGCGGCGGTCAGGCGTCCGGTTTCAGGATCGATCGTGAAAACGGCGATGCTGTTGTGGCCCCGGTTCGAGCCGTAGAGGAACTTGCCCGAAGGGTGCACTTGCACTTCCGCGCAAGTGGTATCTCCACGAAAAGCTCCGGGGAGCGTCGAGATGGTTTGCATCGGCTTGAGGAGGCCGCTCTCGGAGTCGTAATCCATGGCCGTAATGGTGGAGGTCAGCTCATTGATGACATAGGCATGCCGGCCGTCAAAGTGGAACGCAAAATGACGCGGGCCGGAGCCAGCAGTGATGTCCGTCGAGGGCGGATCGTTGCCCGTCAAACTTCCTTTGCCGGCGTCGTACTTGTAGACCATGACTTTGTCCAAGCCCAAGTCGGCCACGACGGCGAACCGGTTGGCGGCGTCCAAGTTGATGGAATGAGCGTGAGGCGCTTCTTGACGCTGTTTGTCGACGCTGGCGCCATGATGCTGGATGAAGGCGGTTGCCTGGCCAAGCCGGCCGTGGCCGTCAATGGGAAGCACGCAAACACTGCCACCGGAATAATTGGCGGCCAGCGCATGCTTGCCCTCTTTGTCCACAATCAAATGACATGGCCCGGCTCCTCCCGACGGCTGCTGATTCAGCAACTTCAAGGCTCCGGTTTTCGGATCAATGGCGAAGGCGCTAATCGCCCCGCTGCTTTTTCCTTGGAAGGTTTCAAGCTCCCCAACGGTATAAAGGAAACGATTGTTGGGATGGATGGCGAGGAAGGAGGGATTCTTGGTCTCTGCCGCCAGCGCCCGACGGCTCAGTTGGCCGGTAGCCGGGTCGAAATCAAGCCGATAAATCCCCTTGCTGTTATTGGGAGCTCCCGTATAGGTCCCCACAAAGACCCAAAACTTGCTCGGTTTTTCGCCTTCCGCAAAAGACGATAAATGACCCATGAGCGCTATGCCCACAAAGAGTCCAACTAAAACGGCGCGGCTCGAAAGTGAACCATTGAGGAGTGACATTGCTCCATCTCCTGAACTGTTGCGACTATTCTCGGACTGATATTAGTACCGTAATTCGATATGGAAAGCTATCGTCAGCGGAAAAAAGGAGTAGTCTGTAGCCGCATTCGCAAGAATGCGGGTCTGCAATTTGTCCTTGTCCGTAATCTTGCGAATGCGGCTACCAGCGAGCTAAGGAATCGGTTCCAGGAATGATTGCACTTCGTCGTCGCTCAGTTCGCGCGCCAAGGTGCAACCGATCTCCCAATCGCGGCCGATCGGCTCCTTGGAGGCGCGCACGACTCGGCACAGGAGCATGCGCGAGGCTTCCCACCCGGGGCGAGGCAGCTCCAGCACGAGCAGAGTGCCGACCTCAAAGCGACGATTAATTAAGATTTTCACGCCGGTGGAAGAGATATCGCGCAGCTTTCCCAGCCAGCTTTCACCCGTGGCCGGCTGGCCGACCGGCTGGCAGGAGCCGTCCAAGTGACACAGATAGCGGACGCAGGCACGCCGTTCCTGGAGGCGCGGCTCGGCAGCCGCCTCGCCCTCTTGCTTGGTCAATTCAGGTGGTGAAATGCTAAGGATTGGCAATTCCGCCTCGTCGACGTTGGCCGCCAACAGCCAAAGGGATTGCACCAGCTCGGGGAGCGGCGGCATCTTGGGGAAAACCCGCGCCGCTCCTAACGCCAAAAGCTCCGGCTGACTATAAACATTGCGCTCGTTCAAAAAGCAGCAACAGACTTTGGGATTTATATCTTGCAGCGCTTGCAGCGTTCGTGGTCCGTCCATGCCCGGCATAAGAACGTCCAAAAGCACCAAGGCGATTTTCGGGGCGCTGGCTCGGTAAATGCCCAAGGCTTCCTGGCCGTCGGCCGCCAGCTTGACTTGGAAGCCGTTTTGCGGCAGAGCCACGCTCAGCCAAGCGCGGACGCGGGCTTCGTCATCGACCACCAGGACGCAAGGCCGTTGAGGAACGTGCGGTAGGGTATCAACCGATTCCGGCTTCCCTTCCGCTCCGATCTCGGAAGGACTCGGATTTGGCATGGAGGAGGCGATACTCATCTCCCTTAATCAAAAAACAGTGAGTGGTGAGTAGTGAGTGGTGAGTGGGCCAGACACCGCTTGTCTGGCATCACGACTCGCCACCACGCCACTTATTGTTCACCACTCAGCACTCAATACTCAACTACTCACAACTCGCCAACCGAAGGTTTCGAGCATCTTAATCGATTCTTCAGCCTGGGGAAACAGTCTTTTTGAGACTTGAATCTAACCAGTTCTCGGCCGGTCTAGGGCGGATCGGACCTGGCGGGCCAAATCGTCCGGGCGGTACGGTTTGCCGACAAAACCGAAAATCCGGTCGCTCTCCAACTCGATGACATGCTCGGCGGAGTAGCCGCTAGCCAGCAGAACCCGGACGTTGGGATCGATCTCGAGCAGTTTCTGGAGAACATCTCGGCCGGATAAGCGCGGCATGGTCAGGTCGAGAACCACCAGGTTGATTTCGTCGTGCTTGCTGCGATAGAGATCCAAAGCATCTACGCCGTCTTCGGCCAGGAGCACTCGATAGCCGTAACGCTGCAGGATGATCCGGCCGAGATTACGGATCATCGCCTCATCGTCGACCAAGAGGATGGTTTCGCTGCCCGGTCGCGGCGCGGCGGGCAGCGCCGTCGTCGCGCTCCCTTCCGCGACTCCGGAGTAGCGCGGCAGGTAGATGTCAAAGCAAGTTCCTTCGCCCTTCTGGCTGGAGCATTCAATCCACCCTTGGTGCTGCTTGATGATGCCGAAGACCATGGCCAACCCCAACCCGGTCCCTTTGCCCGGGCCCTTGGTGGTGAAGAAGGGTTCGAAAATGCGAGACAGAATGTCGGCCGGGATCCCTTCTCCGGTATCGCGCACCCGCAGACGAACAAAATCCCCCGGTCGGGCATCCAGGTGAAGGCGGGCCGCCTCGGGGTTCAAAGTTACATTGGTCATTTCCAAGGTCATGCGGCCGCCGTCGGGCATCGCGTCCCGGGCATTGAGGCAAAGATTCATCAGAACCTGGTTGATTTGCCCCAAATCGGCTTGAATGCGCCAGGGCCCAGGAGCGATGTTGATGACCAGGTTGATGCGCGGATCGATGGTCCGCCGCAGCAGGGCCACCGTTTCTTCTAAAGCGGCGGTCAAGTCGGTCGATTCCAACCTCAGCGTGGTCTGGCGCGAGAAGCCGAGAAGCTTGCTGGTCAGCTCCGCGGCCCGCAAGGCCGCTTTTTCCGTGAGCCCGAGGAGCTGACTGTTGGCATCGTGGGCGCCCAGGGTCGCTTGCACCAAGGAAACATTGCCCAAGATCACTGTCAGCAAGTTGTTGAAGTCGTGGGCCACTCCGCCGGCCAATTGACCAACGGCTTCCATCTTCTGCGCTTGCCGGAGCTGCGCTTCCAAGGCCCGCTGTTCCGTGACGTCCCAGAATATTCCCAAGACGCCCGCGATCTTTCCCTGATCGTCCTTGACCGGGGTCTTGATCACGCGCACGGTTCGCAATACGCCGTCGCTGAAGTTTTGTTCTTCCTGCTCCAGGCGCTTCCCTTCCACAAGGACAAGGCGGTCATCGGCCCGATATTTCTCGGCCAGGTGGGCCGGATAAAAATCGAAATCCGTCTTGCCGATGATCTCCGGCTCCGACAGACCCACTTGGCGGCAAAACATGCGGTTAACGGCGACGAAGCGAAGCTGCTCGTCTTTCAGAAAAATGTTCTGCTCCAGGTTTTCAATGAGCGTGCGATATTTGGCCTCGCTGGCGCGCACGGCCTCCTCGGCGCGTTTTCGTTCGGTGACGTCCCGGGAGATCCCCACAATGCCGTTGATACGACCTTCTTTGTCGGTAATGGGAACTTTGGTGGAGGACAGCCAACGTTCGGTGGCATCGACACCGGTCTGCCTTTCCATTTTGTCGACCAAGGCGACTCCGGTTTGCAAAATCCGGCATTCATCCGCGTGAAATTCCTGGGCTAGTTCGGCAGGATAGAAATCGAAATCGGTGCGGCCGACAGCTTCCCGGGCATGATGCACTCCCAGGTTGGCCACTTGGGCATGGTTGATTCGCGTATAGCGCGATTGTTGGTCCTTGAAATAGATCAAATGGGGCACGCTCTCCATCAGGATGTGGAGCAAGTCGCGCTCCCGAGCGAGTTCCTCTTCGGCCAATTTGCGGTTGGTGATGTCCCGAGAGAAAATCACGACGCGGATTTCGTCTGGAGCGCCGAGGTAGACGGCTCGGGCCGAATGACTTATCCGTCTTTGTGACGAAAGCGATAAACGGTGGCCGTGGCGTTCGGCAGGCTGAGATCGGCCAAGACGGCGGGAAAGTCGTCCGGATGGACCAGGTCGAATATCTTGCGTCCCAAGAGTTCTCCGGGCTCATACCCTAAGACGTCCTGATAATTGGGACTTAAGTAGGTAAAGCGAACCTCCGAATCGGTTTCGCAAATCAGATCAGTGGAATTCTCGACTAGCTGGCGGAAACGTTCTTCGCTTTCTCGCAAGCGCGCCTGGGCCTCCCGGTTCTTGGTGATGTCGGTCACCACGCCATCCAGGCGGAGCCCACTTTCATTGCCGTTTCGGCTGGCGCGAATGCTATCGCGAATCCAACGCACGGCGCCGTCGGGCCGCAAAATTCGATATTCCGCCTCTTCGCAAGTGGAATGGCCGCCCTTGATTCGCAGGATCGCTTTATGGAGAACGGCGCGGTCGGCAGTGTGCAGGACTCCCAGCCATCTTTCCGGGCTTGCCAGAAAGTATTCCGGCGGCCGACCCGTTACCTGTTCCACGACCGGAGAGTAATAGCGATAAGTCATTCGGCCCGAGCCGTCTACCTCGGCGCTCCAGACGAAATCCGAAACCGAGGATAATACGCGGCGCAGCTCGGCGTCCACACGTTGCAGCTGGGAATACACCTCGCGCTGCTCGCGGATGTCACGGGCCGTCACCAGCCCCAGCGTCTTGGGCTCTGCATGCAGGCGCGTCACGGTCAAGTTCACGGGAATCCACACCTCCTCCTGCTGGTGCCGAAGCAGGAACCCTTCCTGGGAATGAAAGACCCCTGTCTTCTTGTAGGCATGGCGAAGCCGTTGCAACCCCCCCTGGATCTCAGAGCGAAACATGTAGGTGATCTGAAGTCGCAAAAGCTCCGTCCGCGTAAAGCCGCTCAGCCTCTGACCCATCGGGTTGACGTCGCAAATGTCTTCCGTGTCCGGGTCAAACAAGAACAGCGCGTCGCCGGCCTCCTCGAACAAGGTCACCGACAACTCGTTACCGGGGGATAGAAGACTTAGCGTGTCACTTCGCGATCCCATGAAAACAACTCCACGTTGTCGATCCAGACTTTGCCTTCACCGCCAAACTCAATAACCACGTTGCGACTGTAATTCGCGCAATAAGGAGGCCATTGCCAAGCGATGCAATAGGTTTTCCATTCTCCAGTAGGCGTCACCCAATCGTTGACCCAATACTCCGCATAATCGGTGTCCGGTACCGCCGGTTGCGGCACGTCTCCGGTCTTGAGCTCCCGCAGGCGATTGGCCAACTCGCTCTTATCAGATTTTGGGATGAGCAAGGGATGGACCACACCGATGGCCACGCTGGCATCGCCCTCTTGGGATCGGGCTCGATAGCGAAGGATCATGATGGTCTTCGGCCGGCGTGGCTCGCGCGCTAACCATTGGTAGCAAACCATTTCCTGGTTCGCGTTTGTTGCCGTCTTAGTCAGGCATAGAACCTTGTTTCCGGGCTGATCCTCGGAGTTTGCCAGGGTGGCGATCGGCGCTGCGCCCTTTTCCAGTTGCGAGCCGCTTTTTCGCCAGATGGCAGTTTCGCCCCCCAAGCAATCTCCTTCGAAGCGTCCGGCTCGGATGAAATTCTCTTGACTCATCAAGGGCGGAATCTCAAAGAGCTTCGGCCAGTCCGCGGTCGCGTCGGGAGCAAAAGCGGCCTGCTCAAGCGGATGAAAGAAGCACCACCGCTGCGGAGCCGTAAGAACGAGAGCCGGCAAGGGATAGGGCCAATCCGGCACCTGGAGATCCAACTTTGTTCCCGGCGCTTGACTGTGAAGGAACACTGGTGCCAGCGGAGTCCCCCCGACATCCAGCGGGAATTTCTCATCCTTGGTTTCAAAGCCCCAGGTCGTTTCCGGATTGCGAAAGACCAGCCAGCCCCGAATCGGCCTCTGAATCAGGGAGACCTTGGCAGATTCACTTGGTAGAGGACGATTCAGGAGAAAATACCATCCTCCTGCAAAGATCAACGCTGCCATCACGGCTGCCCAAACCGGAACCTGTTGCCGGGGAGGATTGAGAATATGGCACAGGTCGCGACCGAACTCCGCCACCGTGGCGTATCGTTCGTTGGCATCCCGAGCCAATCCTCGCCGCAGCACTTCATCCACGCCGACAGGCAAGCGCGGATTCCGCTGGGTCGCCGGCACGTAGAATCGGCCCGGGACACGCCCGGTCAACATCTCGTAAGCTAAGACCGCCAGCGAGAAGACGTCGCTGCGCTGATCCTGCGGCAAGCCGTGCCTTTGCTCCGGCGAACAGTAATCCACCGAGCCTTGCACCCACGTCAGATTGGAAATGTTTTGGGCGTCCACTTGCGGAATGGCCAAACCAAAATCCGTTACCTTGACTGTTCCCTCGGATGTGTACAGGACATTTTCGGGCTTGAGGTCCAAATGCAGGATTCCACGTGAATGGATGCAAGTGAGTGCTAGAGCGATGGCGTGCAGCACCGGAGCCGCTCGAGTCGGCGACCAGGGTTGCCCCGGGATCATTTCTTCTCGCAACGATCTACCGGCCACATGTTCCATGACCAGGTAAAACTGGCCATTGATTTGCCCGCAATCATGAATGGCTACGATGTTGGGATGAGCCAACGACGCCATCAACTGGGATTCTCGGTTAAATGTCAGGAGCGGGCAATGTCCGTGGAATGAAGGATTCAAAATCTTGATGGCCACCGTTCGTTGCAGACTCAATTGGGTTGCCCGAAAGACCTGGCCGGTCCCGCCCTCGCCGATTTTTTGCTGGACTTGAAAGCCGGGGATTTCCCAGGCGTCTTGGGCGGTTTGCATTTCCATCACCGGGATTTGACGTCTTGTGCAGAAAAGTCTGGGCGATCTCTATCCGGAGTGAACTTAAATGGCTGGGTTGTCCGCTGCCGGGCATCGGCAAGGCGCAGTTTGCAAAATGCAAATTAGCAACTTGCATTTGCAGGTTTTTTGCGCTCACCCCTGCCACCCCGGCTCACGGCGGGTTGGCTACCGGGATATTCGCCATATCAAACTTAAGTCCGAATTGGCCACAATGCAACCATTTCCGGTGCATTCCCGCTCGGAGCAGTCATGACCTTCTCGTACTTCCCGATGGATGATTTTCTCTGACCCTGACGACGGACTACTTGAGAAACATTTTGAGCCGCGGAACGAGCTTGACAGGCCCGCTCGGCTCGTCCAATCTAAGGGGATAAGGATTTGCAAGTCCTTCCTGACCTGGGTGGAACGATGTCGGATTACACCCCATATCAGCAAAAGGTCATCAAGCGATATTATGACAACCAGGGGACCATCCAGCGACAACGGCTGGCGGAGTTGGTCAGCGAGTTGTTCCTGGCAAAAGGGAAGAAACGGCAACGGGCCTGGGACTCGGCCGCCGCCGCCTTGGAGAAGCTGGGCGTGCCGCGATCGCGCATCGATCATTTGCTTCAGCAAGACAACCCCGCCTTGTTGGCGGAACTGGTAAAAGAGTTGGAAAGCAAATAGGATTTCCCTGTCACTCAACCCGGACCTTGAACACCCGAGGAAAACCCGATGGAAGCGTTTTTTGAGTTTGTTACTCGGCACTGGTATTTTGCCGTTCCAATGTTTCTCATGTCGCTGGCGGCGGTGACGCTGGTCATCTGGCGCATCATGTTGAACATCAACGCCAAGACCGACCTCAACGAATTTCTGCCGCAGTTTCAACAGCGTCTGGAGCGCGAAGGTCCGGCCGGCGCCCTCAATTTCTGCCGGGCGAGGCCCGATTACATTCCGCGCCGGCTTTTCGTCGCCGGGCTGGAAAGCTCCAAGCAAGGATTGGCCGCCATGCGCCGATCCATGGCCAGCGTCATCGAGCTGGAGATCGTCCCGGACTTGAACTTCCTCCTGGCCCCCATTCTGGCCATCGCCAAGATCTCCACGATGGTCGGCCTCCTCGGTACGGTCGTGAGCATGATCTTCGTCTTCAATGAGATGGGCAGCAAGGGCTCGTCAAACCCCCAGGACCAGGGAAAGGACATCGGCTTGGCGCTCTTCGCCACGGCCTTGGGTCTCATGACGGCCATCCCCTTGGTCTTCAGCCACGTGCTTTTCAAGGCTTGGATCGCCCGCTTTGAGGTCCGGATGAAAAGCGCCGCCCAGAAGCTGCTGGTGCTCATCCAAGCCAAGCCGGTTCCCAAGGCAGCCAGCGTGGGCCAACCTGCGACCCAATCAACCGGAGTGACTGCCACACCCACAACTGCGGTGTCAGTGCCCGAAGTTCAACCCGTCAAGATCGGATAAGGAATGAGTGGCACGCCCGAGTCTTCTCCGGGGCGTGGCCAGCGTGTCGATGAAACACACACCCTTCGAAGACTCAGGGCGTGCCACCCGATCTTTTGCCTACGTAGAGGTGACAGTGGCTAATAATCATCAGTTCTACGATGTCTGGATCGTCGAGACTAACGCCGCCTATCGCAAGGTGCCATACACCGTCGTCACGGATTGGGTTCAACAAGGCCGGCTGTTGCCCAACGATAAGCTGCGCCCCTCCGGGGTCAAGGAATGGTCTCGTCTTTCTGACCTGTCCACCTTCACGGCCTTTTTGCCCCGGGTTGAGCACCATCGGGCCGAGGACGCCGCCGAGGCCATGGAGCCTGTCGAGGTTGAAATCGCCTGGAAACGCCGAGCGGAGGATGAAGATGACGACGTCGACATGATCCCTTTGATCGACGTCAGCCTGGTCTTGTTGGTCTTCTTTATCATGACCACCGCCGCCATCGGCGGCGTCGTCTCGACCATCCGCACTCCGCCTGCCGAGCACAAGCTGCTGGCCATCGATAAGAACATGCTTTGGGTCGGCATCGATCGCGACGGCGAAGGCCAATTGGTCTACTATCTGGGTCAGGGAGAACAGAAGGAAGCCAAAAACTTCCGCGACAAGCGCCAACTTCTCCAGCAAGTGGACGACCTATTGCGCGGCCAGCGGCAGGTGGACGTCCGCATTAAGGCCAACCTGCATTTGCCTTATGAAGTGGTTCGAGACATGACGTCCGATCTGGAACAATTCAAACCCGACCGCGTGAAAAGTATCCTCGCCGAAGTCAGTGAGAAGCTGCCATGAAATACTCCATTCGCCATCAAGGTTCGCCGCGCTCGGTCGATGGCTTGACCCTGGCCGAAGTGGTCGAGGGCCTCCAGGAAGGTCAATGGGACCCGACCGACGAGGTCAAGGGGCCGGGTGACCCGGATTGGGTATCAATCGAAAATCATCCGCAGTTTGAAGAGATCGCGGCCGACCTGGAGCCGCCGCCCGCCACCCAGGACGTCGATGAAACCCGGCTCGACATGAACCCGGTGATCGACGTCGCGCTGGTTCTCTTGGTGTTTTTCATGCTGACCGCCAGCTATGCGGCCATTCAAAGAGTCCTGGTCATGCCCTCCGGCGCTCGCAAGGCCTCGGATAGACTGGTTTATAGCCCGCAAAAAGTGCAAGAGCTGCTCATCAAGGTGAGCGCCAGGCCCGGGGAAAACGGCCAGACAGTCTATCACGTCGAGAGCGACGAAGTTGACGAAAAGTATCTGCGGCCGGCCATCGCCAAGTACGTCAAAGAGAAAGGAAAAACCGAGTTGGTCATCGACGCCAAAGGCGTCGAATGGGCGGCGGTCGTCGCCATTCAAGACGCCGCTCAAGGCGCCGGCGTCCAGCGGGCGCTCTATTTGAAAGAGTCCCCCGCCGAACCATCCAAAGACAACTGATTGCTCCCTGCCCTTATGTCCTTCTGGTCCTTTTTAGTTAGTGTTGCTCCACCACCTCCGGCACGAATTTTCCGCCGCCCCGATTGTTGATCTTAAAGTGCGTTTCTTTGATGTCCTCTTCTTTCTTTCCTTTATAAGCCAGCTCTTTCCGCAACAGCTCGGCTTCCAGCTCTAAAGGGAAAAAGGCGACGATCGGGCCGTCCGGCACGGGCACGTCCATGGCCTCGGCCAACGAGCGGATGGAATCCTTCTTGTCGTCGACCCAGAAGATCCGTTTGATGCTGGCAATATCCTCAACCTCGCCCTTGACAGGCTTTTGATTAATATCGCGGTAAACCATGTAGCCACCGTCGGGTTGAGGAAACGCCAGGATGGCCCCCAGCCCAGCCAGTTGCCGGCGATAGTCGTTACCATTGAGAGTGTTGAAGCGCATCACCCAGCGCAGCACGCGCTGCACGCGCGAGTTGAATTTGTTCGTGCCGGGGCCCGTGAACTTGTCCTTTCCAGTATCTTTGCCTGTATCTCTGCCGCCATCTCGACCGGGTCCGCTTTGCCCTTTGCTAGGGCCAATGTTGTTGAACAGCTTGCTGCGCACATCCTTGGATAACTTAGACAGGCTCTGCACCGCCTCGTTGGCCTGGTTGATGGTCCGGCCCTTTTGCTGATCGTCTAAAATCACGTCCAGCGGATCGAGGATGGGAACTTTCTTGAGATCGGCCAGCGGCCCGGTCGGCTTGACTTGCTCATTCTTGGGGGCCTCAACATTTTCTGCCCCACCAACCGGCGGACGATCGCCGGCCGCGTTGCCTTCGCCCTGCGGATTGCCGCCGCCGCCAGCGAATGTCACCTCCAGGGTGTCCACTTCGAGCTTCGATTTCGTCAAGGCATGCCAGAGCCACCACATCAAAATGAACATAAACACCACCGCCAAAACGTGCAGCGCGATGGACGTAGCGGCGGATAGAGGGAACTCATGGTGCCGCGAATACCGGCTCCAAAACGGTTCCTCAAATGGCGCCGGCGCGCGTCTCACCGCCGCCGCCTTCGACGCTTTCGCCTCCTCGATGGCCTTTAGCAACTGCGGGTCGGGTCGGAACCATTCGCCGCCGATCCGAGCGTACGCGAACCGTTCATGCCAGGCTTTTTCATCTTCTCTCGTTCCGGACATGTGGAACAGCAGCGTCAATTTCCCAGAAGATCCTGTCTGACATGCACGGCGTCGGTCCTCCGGTTCGCCATCGGTGAAGCCGATCTTGATGTGATTATTTGCTTCATTCCGGAGAAAATATATCTTGCACTTTGCTTGATGGTTAAGAAGCGCGGGTGTGGCAACGTGTGGGGGAGAAACTTGTTGTGCCATGGCTCAAACCTGGAAAGAGAAATGTTGTTGGGCAGCGCCACTCTTCCAACATACCCAGCGAGCCCAGGCGTTGACAAGCATAAAAACAAAACGCCATCGTGGTTGCGATGCTACATTGGGGGCGGGGTGCCATGCTTTCGCGGCTGCTTTGCAGGATCGAGAGCCCGGGGTTATCACCGCGAAAGCATGCGGGCTTTGCAAAATCCGCATGCTTTCGCGGTGATTTTGCATTGTTTCTTGGCTTGCAAATCTTCCGCGAAAGCATGGCACCCGCGTTTCCCGTTTCCGTTGCATACACGAAAGAGCCGCGCACAAAGTAAGCGGTGTTCTATCGCCTCTTACTCCGTGCGCGGCTCTGGCTTGCAATCCAAACAGGTTTACTTCTTGACTTCGAACTCCGCGTCGATGACGTCGTCTTTGCCTTTGGCCTGCCCCGACTGTCCATCGCCCGAAGGAGGCTGCTGCGGACCGGGTCCAGGTCCGCCGCCCGGAGCCTTGGCAT
>Ga0207114_1140_pt1 | contig 19179 bp, 12 predicted proteins | sample Alteio_BWMinHeat_70_FD_153560 | JGI IMG/M metagenome (GOLD analysis project Ga0207114, IMG submission 153560) | Enriched cells from forest soil in Barre Woods Harvard Forest LTER site, Petersham, Massachusetts, United States -... | ecosystem: Environmental > Terrestrial > Soil > Temperate forest >... | reverse complement strand
CGCGAGCGATGATGGCTTGCGGTCGAGGCCGCCGTGGCAGAGGGCGCAGTTCATGGTGTAGAGCTTCATGCCGTCTTCGAGATTCTGGTCGGTGGGCGTGAGCGGGTTGTTGACGCGGGGAGCATGACGATCGGTGGAGGCATCGACGGCGCCCATGGCGAAGTGGCGTTCGAAGTGTGGAGGCTCGACGTTGGCGGGGGTGGGAACGAATCCGAGCATGGCGAAACCGAGGCCGCCGAGGATAAGGATGAGGAGCGTGACGATGACGCCGAGGATGAACTTGCCCATGAAGCCTCCGGAGGTATTGTGGCAGAAGGGCGGGGCTGGGCGCTAGTTAGCCGGGACGAGGATAAAGGAACCAGGCAGCGATTGGTTCCCGCGATTGAATCCAGGACGGTGGAATGTTTTCGACGCCGGCTGACAGCGCGACGATGCCTCCGACGATGGCGCACGTCGTGTCACGGTCGCCCAGGCCGCTCACGGTCTTCCACAGCGCGGCTTCATAGTCATGGAGATGGAAAGCAGCCGCCCAGAGGGACAACGGGACTGTGTCTTGAGCGCTCACGTTGCTGCCATTTCCCAGCGCCGCGACCGCCGCTTCGACGGTGGCGTCGGTTGGAAGAGCCAGCGCCTTGATGAGGCCGCGACGGACTTCGCTCTCAGGCGTTCGCTCACAAACCTCCCGCAGAAAATCACTCGGAGTATTCGGCGAGTTTGTGTGTCGCCATGCAAAAGCGGCAGCCAGGGCAACCGCGATTGCGCCCGCGACTCCCTCGGGATGGGTATGAGTGATCACAGCGGAGAGCTCGGCCTGCTCGGTCAACTTGGCAAGATCATCGGCAAAGTAGGCGCCTAGCGGAGCAACGCGCATTGCGGCTCCGTTGCCAAACGAACCGCCTCCCTTGAACAGGGCTGGCGCTGTTGTTTTCCAAGCGGATGGAGCGCTCGCCAGTTCTGGAAGCAGGGTGTGCATCGCGGCCCCGTAGCCGCGATGAGGATCGGCCAAGAAGGTTCTTCCGAAATTTTCCGCTAAGGATTCCTGACGAATTTCGCCGTGCTCTTCGAGGATTTCGGTAATGGCGACCGCCATTGCGGTGTCGTCGGTATAACGCCAGGGCGGCGAAGGAACTGCGCGCTGGGCGATCAGAGAGCGTGCGACTTCGGGATGAAGGAAAAATCGCTCGCCGAAAGCGTCGCCACAACTCAGACCCTGCAAAGAGTGTACGGCTCTCGTTATGCGCTCTCGCGAGTTATGGGATCGCTCGGGCATTAGAACATCAATACGCTTTCAGGCGGCGGGATTCGCGGACTACGTCTTCTACTTTTGGCAGGTAGTGTGCTTCTTGTGGCGGGGAGAACGGGATCGCGCTGTCGAGGCCAGCGATGCGGACGATTGGGCCGTCCAGGTCGTCGAACGCCTCTTCATTAATGATGGCGGAGATCTCTCCGGCGAGTCCTCCTGTGCGGGAGTGCTCGTGGAGGATGATGACTTTGTTAGTCTTCTTTACCGTTGCGGCGATGGCTTCGTGATCGAGCGGGGAGACGGTGCGGAGGTCGAGGATTTCGATTTCGATATTTTCTTTGGCGAGGATGTCGGCGGCTTCGAGCGCACTGTGGACCATGGCGGCATAAGTAATGATGCTGAGGTCGCGGCCTTCGCGGACTAGGTTCGCTTTGCCGATGGGGACGACGTAATCGTCGGCGGGGACTTCGCCTTTGATGCGACGGTAGAGATATTTGTGTTCGAAGAAGATGCAGGGGTTGTTGTCGCGGATGGCGGCTTTGATGAGGCCTTTGGCGTCGTAGGGCGTGGCGGGGCAGATGACTTTGAGGCCGGGATTATGGACGAACCACATCTCGGGATTCTGCGAGTGGAAGGGGCCGCCGTGGACGTATCCGCCGCTGGGGCCGCGGAGGACGAGCGGGGCGGGCGCGCCCCAGAGGTAGTGCGTCTTCGCGACCATGTTGCTGATCTGGTTCATGGCGCAGGGGATGAAGTCCATGAACTGGAATTCGGCGACGGGGCGCATGCCGGTGAGCGAGGCTCCGAAGGCCGCGCCTACGATGGCGGACTCGGCGATGGGCGTGTCGATGACGCGCTCGGGGCCGAAGCGGTCGATGAATCCGTCGGTGACTTTGAAGGCGCCGCCGTAGATGCCGATGTCTTCGCCGAGGCAGAAGACGGAGGGGTCGCGGTCCATTTCTTCCCAGATTCCCTGGCGGATGGCTTCGAGGTAGGTGAGTTGCATAGGGTCAAAATCTTTCGCCGCGGATTTGCGCGGATTAACGCGGATAGTTCTATTTCAAATGCACGGCGGCTTCCGTTTGTTTGTAACCGCCGCTTCCCTTCTTTACTTTCGGCATACCATATTTTGGTTTGATGTCGTGGCAGCCGTTTTCGCAGTAGACACCGCCTTCGGCGGACTCGGGCGTGGGCATCGGGGAGTTCACAGCTATTTCTCTTTCTTCTTCTATGATCCGCTCAACTTCTGCGATCAGTTCTTGGTTCTCTTTCGGCGTGAGCCACTTTTTTTCTTTCACCAGGTAATTTTCAAATCTTGCGATCGGGTCGCGCTTCTTCCAGAAGTCGAACATTGGTTTCGGCACATACGTGGCGGCGTCGTGGATGGCGTGGCCTTTCATGCGCATCATCTTCGCTTCGATCAGCGTCGGGCCTTCGCCTGCATGAGCGCGTTCGACGGCTTCGCGGGCGGCGTCGTAGACCTGGCAGGCGTCGGTGCCGTCGACGATTACGCCGGGGATGCCGTATCCGATGGCGCGTTCGGCGAGATCGTGGCAGCGGTATTGCATTTCTGACGGCGTGGAGTAGGCCCACTCGTTGCTCTCGACGAAGAGCACGAGGCCGAGATTTTGCACGGCGGCGAAGTTGATGCCTTCGTAGGTGACGCCGCTGGACTGGCCTCCGTCGCCGATGTAGGTCATGACGGCAACGTTGCGGCCTTGCAGGCGCGCGCCGAGGGCGACGCCGGAGAGCACGGGAATTAAATCGCCGAGCATGGAGATGGGCGAGACCATGTTGCGCTTTTCGATGTCGCCGAAGTGGCTGGTGCCGTCGCGGCCTTTGGTGGGCGAGTCGGCTTTGGCCATGTATTGCATCATGGTGTCGCGGGCGGCGAATCCGCGGACGAGCAGCGAGCCCTGATTACGGATCATGGGCGCGAACCAGTCGTCCTTGTCGAGCGCGTAGGCGGAGGCGCAGGAGCAGGCTTCCTGGCCGAGTCCGAAATAGACTCCGCCGACGACTTTGCCCTGCTTGTAGAGATTTTCGAGCGCGACTTCCATTTTGCGGTTGAGCAGCATGAAGCGGTAGATCTCGATGCACTGCTGCTTGCTCAGATATTTCGAGTCGCGGATGGGCGGGACAGGGGCGTCGAGGTTGCCGGTGACTTGGTAACAGACGTGGCCGTCTTTTTCTGTGGATTGGTTTACGGAGAGGTCGGGGTGCTCGAGGCGGAGGTCGGGGATGGAGTAGGTACGCAGGTTTGTTGAGTCTCCCTTGGGCGCACGGACGAATGCGTCCGCCGCTACGCGAGTCGTGGTGGTTCGATGGCGATTGCCGTTGGAACCGGGTTTGGAAGTGGATTTCTTTTTGATTGCCATGTGACGGCGCGAAGCGGCGCGGTTTATTGATGGTATCGCGAGAGCGGGCGAAAGGGCTAGGGCACGCCCACTGTGCGACCCAAGAGGGCGTCGATGGTCTCGACCCAGAGGATTTGGCTGGAGAAGACTGTGCCGAAATTGCGGGAGATGGATTCGGCTACGGAGTTCAAGTCCACAGGCTTGCCGAGTTCTTGTTGCATTGACGTGACCGCCTTTGTGGTGATGCCGCAGGAGACGATCAGGTTGAAGTAGGTGAGGTCGGTGTTGACGTTGAGGGCGAAGCCGTGCGAGGTGACGAAGCGGGAGATGTGGATGCCGATGGCGGCTAGTTTGGATTCGGCATTTGTGGTGGCATCGGCGAACAGCAGGTCCCTCAACTGCGCAGGATGATTCTTCGAATCGTCCTGCTTCGCTCGGGATGACAACGGATTGGGATTTGTCCAGACACCGGTTAGGCCGGGGATACGTTTTGTCGGGATGGCGAAGTCGGCGCAGGTGCGGATCAGGACTTCTTCCAAGCGGCGGACGAATTCGACTGCACCCAGGTGTTTGCGGACGGGGAACGCAAGGTCCTTCGACTCCAGGGAACGATTCTTCGAGTCGTTCCCTTCCGCTCGGGATGACAGGTTGTTAGCGTGGCTGCGTAAGTCGAAGATGGGGTAGCCGACGATTTGGCCGGGGCCGTGGAAGGTTACGTCGCCGCCGCGGTCGCATTCAAAGAGTTCGACGCCGCGCTGGGCTAGGAGTTCGGGGGAGGCGATTACGTTGGAGGCTTTGGCGTTGCGGCCTAGTGTGATTACTGGCTTGTGTTCGAGCAGAAGGAGGACGTCACCGAGTTTTTCTTCTTTGCGTAGGGCGACTAGTTGCCGCTGCAGGGCTAGACCTGTCGCGTAGTTGATGGTGCCGAGTTGGAGGATGGAGATCAAAGTCTTCTCGCCGCGGATTTGCGCGGATTCACACGGATAAACCGAAAAGGTTTACCACAGAGGACGCTGAGGGCACGGAGGAGTTGCATAGGTCCTTCGCGCAGAGTACGCGCTCAGGATGACAAAGCATCCCTTCAGCAGCAATTCGATCCGTGTTCATCTGTGTGATCCGTGGCCATTAAGTTCATGCGTTGATCGCCATTCCGTAGACACTGTTCGACGCGTCCAGCATGGCTTCCGCCAGCGTCGGGTGGGCGTGGATGGTCCACATCAAATCTTCTACCGTGGCTTCTAATTCCATCGCTGTTACTGCTTCGGCGATCAATTCGGTCGCTTGCGGGCCGATGATGTGGACTCCGAGAATTTCGCCGTAGTCTGCGTCGCTGACGATTTTGATGAAGCCTTCGTGCTGGCCGACGATGCTGGCGCGCGAGTTGGCGGTGAAGGGAAACTTGCCGATCTTCACGTTGTATCCGGCTTCGCGGGCCTTGGTCTCGGTGAGGCCGACGCTGCCGATTTCAGGATGGCAGTAGGTTGCGCCGGGAATATGTTCGGGGTTGATCGGCTTGCCGGGCTTGCCGGCGATTTTCGCAACGGCGACTAGCGCTTCCATGGCGCCGACGTGGGCCAGTTGCGGCGTGCCGAGTACGATGTCGCCGACGGCGTAAACGCCGGGCTCGGAGGTTTGCATCCAGGAATCAGTTTTAATGAACTCGCGGTCGGGCTTGATTTTCGTTTTCTCCAGGCCAATATTTTGCGTACGCGGCTTACGGCCCACTGCGATCAGAATCTTTTCGGCATCGATTTTTTGCTGTTTGCCTTCGGCGGTAATGGTGACCGCGATGCCTGACTTGGTTTTTTCGACTTTGTCGACTTTCGCGCTTACGTGGAAGTTAATGCCGCGCTTGCGGAAGACGCGCGCGAGTTCTTTCGAGACTTCTTCGTCTTCGACCGGGACCAGGCGCGGGAGCATTTCGACGATCGTGACTTCCGTGTCGAATGATTTGTAGATCGAGGCGAACTCGACGCCGACGGCTCCAGCGCCCACGATGACGAGCGATTGCGGAATTTCTTTCAGGCTCAGGATTTCGATGTTGGTGAGGATGCGGTCGTTGGCTTCGAGGCCGGGCAGCATGCGGGCTTCGGAACCGGTGGCGAGAATGATGTTTTTTGTTTTGAGATGGCTGGCTTTGTTGTCGTTCGTCAGCTCGACTGTGAACACGCCATTCTGCGGCGGGCCGGTGAGCTTGCCATAGCCCTTCACGGTGTCCACTTTATTTTTCTTCATCAGGAATTCGAGGCCCTTGGCATGTTTGGCAACGATTTTTCCTTTGCGCTCCTGGACGGCGGCCCAGTTGAGTTTGCGCGCGTCCACGCCTTCAATGCCGAATTCTTTCGCGTCTTTGAGGTGATCCCAGAGCTCGGCGTTGAACAGCAGGGCTTTGGTCGGGATGCAGCCGACGTGCAGGCAGGTGCCGCCGAGGAATCCGTCTTTTTCGATGAGCGCGGTTTTCAGGCCGTACTGGCCGGCGCGAATCGCGGCCGTGTATCCGGCGGGGCCGCTGCCGATGATGGCGATGTCGTAGATGGTTTCGGGCAAAGTGGTGACTCCTCTTTATAGGTACAGATGATGATGTGCAAACGTTTGATTCTAGAACAGGGCCGTGGTTGGGTCCACACGCTGAGGGAGCACAGAGGGGCTCGCACGTGAGAACTCCTCGCTGCGCCGGTGCCAGTGCGGCGAACTCGGGGTCCTTCGACTGCGAAACAGCTTCGCTTATCGCGAGGCTGTTTCTTCGCTCAGGATGACAGAGGTGCGGAAGTGCGACCTTAGTTGTTTTCGTTGCTGGCGCGTTTCCAGGAGATCAGCTCGCCGATGGTGGAGCTGGTGCTGGAAACGGGCTGCTTGTAGGCTTCCACTTCCGAGCGCGAGGCTTCTTCGCCCACGGCGCGGATGCTGAGTCCGACTTTTTTCTCTTCCGGATTCATCTTGATGATCTTGAAGTCGTGCTCGAGGCCCGGCTCCAAAGCCAGCGGCTGGCCGTGCTCGTCGGCGGCCTCGGACTTGTGGCACAGGCCTTCCACGCCCTCCGCGATTTCTACAAACGCGCCGAATGCGGCTACGCGCAGGACTTTGCCGTGGACCACGTCGCCGATGTGATGCGTCTGAAAGAACGATTCCCAGACATCCGGCTGGAGCTGCTTCACGCCCAGGGACAGGCGGCGCTTGTCGGGCTCGATCGCCAGAACTACCGCTTTCACGCGATCACCTTTTTTCAGCACTTCTGAAGGATGCTTCACGCGTTTGGTCCAGCTCAGGTTGCTGACGTGGACCAAGCCGTCGATGCCGTCTTCAATTTCGATGAAGGCGCCGAAGTCAGTCAGGTTGCGCACACGTCCTTCGACCGTCATGCCGACAGGGAATTTCTCGTGCAGCGAGTCCCACGGATTGGCCGCCAGTTGGCGCATGCCGAGCGAAATGCGGCGCTCGGTCGGGTTGACGTTCAGAACGACGCACTCGACCTGATCGCCGACGTTGACCAGCTTCGAGGGATGCTTCATGCGCTTCGACCAGGTCATTTCGCTGACGTGGACCAGGCCTTCAATTCCCTGCTCGAGTTCAACGAAGGCGCCGTAGTCGGTCACGCTGATTACGCGGCCGCCGACGTGTGCGCCTTCGGGATAGCGATGCTCGGCGTCGAGCCACGGGTCGGGTGTGAGCTGCTTGAATCCCAACGAAACGCGCTGCTTCTCTTTGTCGTACTTCAGAACCTTGACCTGAATCTGATCGCCAACGTTGACCAGATCTTTGGGGTGAGTGAGGCGTCCCCAGGACATGTCGGTGATGTGGAGCAGGCCGTCGAGGCCGCCCAGGTCAACGAACGCGCCGTATTCAGTGAGGTTCTTGACTACGCCGGTGAGGATCGATCCCTCTTCTAGGTGTTCCAGAGTTTTGGAGCGCTTTTCATTCTGCTCGCCTTCGAGCAGGTCTTTACGGGAGACGACGATGTTGCCGCGCTTCTTATTCAGTTTGATGACCGCGACTTCGAGCGTCTGGCCCTTCATGCCATCCAAGTTGCGGATGGGCCGGAGATCGACCTGGGAGCCGGGCAGGAAAGCATGCGCACCGAGAATGTCGACGGTCAGTCCGCCCTTGATGCGGTCAACTACGACGGCCTTTATCGGCTTCTTTTCGTTGTAGGCTTTTTCGATTTCTTCCCAGGCGTGAATGCGTTGGGCTTTCTGGTGCGAGAGATTGATGTAGCCTTCCTCGGACGGGCCCTTGTCGCGCATCACATCGATCTCATCGCCGGGCTTGAACTTAGGCTTGCCTTCGTGATCGAGGACTTCCGCCAGCGGCAGCATGCCTTCGGACTTGGCGCCGATATCGACGACCACGTGCGTCCCGGTCAGCTTCAGCACCGTGCCCTTGATTACGCGGTCTTCACTCACCGCCTCTTCGGCTTCGGTGGTGAAATTCTCGAGCACGGAGGCGAAGTCCTCGCTGGCCGTGGTCTTGTCTTCGGCAGCGGCGGCGGCGGAGGTAGCCTGCGTCTCGGCGGGAGCGTCGGTGGTGGCGGCAGCCTGATTCGGTTCGGGCTGGTGCTGCTGTTCTGTCGTCGGTTCGGCTTCGGTTGCGACAGAGGAGTTAGATTCGGAGTTGTGGGCGGTGGTCTCGTCGAACAAGGTTATGCCTCTCTGATACGGGATGCGGGGGCCTGCTTTGCGGACTGCTGGACGAGTCGTTTGGTTGTGGTGGGCCCACCCTGGCGAGTGAGCTTGGACAATCCCAGCTGTCGGACGTTTTCACAGAGAACCCGCGTCCAATGGGAACTCTTCGACTATAGCAACCGCGCGCGAACAGTGTCAAACGCAAATCGGGCGAATGTTACAGGAAGGTTTCAGGGTTATGGTTTTGGAACACGGCGACGCATCTGCTAACCTGCCCTGCTATGGATTATCTCTGGACGCCGTGGCGGTATGCCTATGTCTCGACCACGGAAAAGACCGGCGGGTGCGTCTTCTGCGATGCGCCCAGGGAGAAGGACGACGCCAAGGTGCACATCGTGCATCGCGGTGAGCGCTGTTTCGTCATCCTGAATGCTTTTCCGTATACGCCGGGGCACGTGATGATCGTTCCTTACCAGCATTTGGACGAGTTGCAGAAGCTGCCGGTGGACGCCGCGCAAGAGATGATGGCGCTTTCGCAACGGATGGAGTCGGTGCTGCGCGAACTCTACCATCCGGACGGGATTAATCTGGGGATGAATATAGGCAAGGCCGCGGGGGCGGGGATTGCGGGGCACATTCACATGCACGAGTTGCCGCGGTGGGTGGCGGATGCGAACTTTGTGTCGGTGATTGGGGAGACGCGGCTGCTGCCGGAAACGCTGGATGTGACATGGGCGAGGATGACGAAGGCTCTAGGCTCTTAGCGTTCTCCCCGATGAAAGTCGTGTGGAAGATCAATATTCCTAGGACCGGCGGTTCTTCTTACACGATCCTTAGCAGTTCCTTTCCAGTAGGATCTCAGGGCGCATGAAATCGATTATCGTCGGCACGGCGGGGCATATCGACCACGGAAAAACGGCGCTGGTTAAGGCTCTGACCGGGATCGATGCGGACCGGCTGGAAGAAGAAAAACGGCGCGGCATCACCATCGACCTGGGCTTCGCGCACATGGATCTGGCGGGCGCGGACGGCGAGCCGCTGAGCGTTAGTTTTGTAGACGTTCCGGGGCACGAGCGCTTTGTGCGCAATATGCTGGCCGGGGTGGGTGGCATCGACCTGGTCCTGCTGGTCATTGCGGCGGACGAATCGATCAAGCCGCAAACCCGGGAGCACTTCGACATTCTGCAGTTGCTCGGCGTGCAGCGCGGCATCACGGTGCTCACCAAATCGGACGCAGTGGATGCGGAGACGCTCGATGTGGTGCGGCTGGAGGTTGAAGAGTTTCTGCGCGGGACTTTTTTGGATACCCCAAAGTCAGACGACCCAAACTTTGACAACCCAGACTTAGATACCCCAAAATCCATCGTCGCGGTGAGTTCACTGACCGGCGCTGGGCTGGACGATCTGAAGCGGGCGATGGTGGCAGCCGCTGCGGAAGTGCAGCCTCGCGATTCACACGCTCTGGCCCGGTTGCCGATTGATCGCGTGTTCACGATGAAGGGCTTCGGCACGGTGGTGACGGGGACGCTGGTAGCGGGAACGATTCATCGCGAGGAAGAGTTGGAGGTCTTTCCCTCCGGCCGCAGAGTTCGCGTGCGCGGGGTGCAAGTGCACGGACAGACTGCCGACACAGCTGTCGCTGGGCAACGCACGGCGCTGAACCTGGCGGGGGCGAGCACGGAAGATTTGTCGCGCGGGATGACGCTGGCCCCTGTCGACACCTTCGCCACGACACGCCGGGTGGATGTGCAGTTGAGGCTACTATCCTCTGCGCCGCGGCCGCTGAAATCCCGGACGCGGGTCCACTTCCATTCCAATACGATGGAGACTGTGGCGGAGATTACGCTCCACGGCGTCAAGCAACTCGCCCCGGGGTCGGAGGCGTTCGCGCGGCTGAAGCTTCCGGAAGCGGCGCTGTTGCTGCCCGGCGACCGGTTCATCATCCGCCAATTTTCCCCGATAGTGACGATCGGAGGCGGAGTTGTGCTGGACCCAGCGCCGGTCCCGCGCGTGCCGGGTCACGACGTTTTCCTGAAGATCCTGGCGGCCGGTGATCCGGAGCCCATGCTGAAAGCCCGCATCGCAAGGCGCGGGCACGGCGGAATTTCGATGCCGCGACTCATTGCCGAAACTGGATGGACCAGGAGTTCCCTGGAAGCGCGACTTGCTCAGACGGTGAAAGATGGGCGCGTGCTGCGGATCGCTGACCTGTTCGTTGACGCGCCTGCTATGGTCCGGCTGCAGCAACTGGTGGTGAGTTCGGTGGAGGGGTTTCATCGGAAGAATTCGCTGGTGGGCGGAATTCCGCGCGAAGCATTGCGCGAACAGGTTAGAGCGTCCGCGGAGGTCTTCAAGGCAGTGCTTGATCTACTGATCCGCGAAAAGAAAATCGAGGTTGCTGGCGACCTGGTGCGGCTGCCCGGTCACGGCGTCGTGATGAAGGATGAAGAGGCGGAATCGAAGAAGAAGATCGAAGACGCCTTTGCCGGGGCAGGATTGAAAGTTCCGGCGCTGCATGAGGTGCTTGCGGGACTCAAAGTGGACAAGGCTCGCGCGCAGAAGATTGTCACGCTGCTGCTGCGCGACAAAGTGCTGGTCAAGGTTTCCGACGAACTCGTGTTTCACCGCACTGCGCTGGAAGAGTTGCGGCGGCTGGTGGCCGCGCAGAAGGCAAAATCTCCGAAGATGGATGTGGCAACGTTCAAAGAGCTGACGGGTGTCAGCCGGAAGTATGCCATCCCTCTGCTTGAATATTTGGACCGAGAGCGTGTGACCAGGCGCGTGGGGGATGCGCGGGAAATCCTTTAGCGAATTTCGTAATTGGGAAATTGAGTAATTGGGTAATTTGAAGTCCCGACTGGTCGACACCTGTTCTTGAGTTCCCCGATTACTCAATTTCCCAAGTCAACCTGTTAGGGAAGCTCCGATCAAGTATCGTGGAGAAAACACAAGGTCCCTCGACTGCGCAGAATTGCCGAAACGGCAACTCTGCTCGGCTCGGGATGACAAAGTGCTCGGGATGACGAAGTAAGGAGCTCAATCAGAGATTCCTTATATCTTTTCCTCGGGGAACTCCACCTCCAGCCCAAGCGGGTCGGTGAAGCGGTTGGTCACGTTGGCTAGGCCCGTGAGCAGATGAATATCGACGATTTCGGGTTCGGAGAAGTGCTGGCTCAGCGGCGCGAAATCGGCGTCGGTGATTTCGTGCGGCGTACGCGTGAGTTTCTCGACGTAGGTGAGGGCAGCGCGTTCTTTTTCGCTGTAACGCGAATAATCTCCGATCTTGAGCGCGGACCAATCTTCCGCCGTGAGGCCGACCCGCTTCGACGACGCCAGGTGGTGCTGAGTGCAGTAGTGGCATCCGTTGATGAGCGAGACGCGAATGTAGATGAGTTCGTAGAGCTTGCGATCCAGGGAACGCCCGACGCTGGCGTAGAAGGCTAAGAAATTCTTAAGCATTTCAGGACGGTGCGCCAGCGCTTTCTGTGCGTTGCCCGGCTTGCCGCGCAGAGTCTTCTCGTAGATTTCTTTCACGTCGGCATTCGCCGATTCCGGGCTGATCAGGCTGATACGTGCCATCGAGTTCTCCATGATTGAGAGTGAAACGACTCGATATTCATGATCGCAGAATTGTAGGGTTTGTGCAGAAGACCGCGCCGCACTCAAGGGATAGCGTTGCGGGCCGATGATAACGAGTGAGGCGTCTGCAATGAGAACGGTGACGTTGGTTATGCTGCTGGCTTGCACGGGCACTCCGGCCATCTACGCGCAGGGACTTTCCGATCTCGACGTCACCGCAAAGATTGTTGCGATGGAGCATATGTGGAGCCAGGCATACGTGCTCAAAGACCCCAAGGCGCTGGAGAGGATTCTTGACGACGCATTCGTCAACGTCGAGTCCGACGGTAAAGTGATTACCAAGGCGGACGTGTTGGCGGAAGTCACGAAATCTTCAGTATTGCAAGTTTTGACGGAATCGATGGTGGTGCGCTTGCACGGCGACACGGCGATCGTCACTGGCGTCGTTCTAATCAAGGGATTGGAACGGGGAAAGGCATTTGCGCAACGCGAGCGTTTCGTGGACACGTGGCTTTACAAGAATGGTCAGTGGGTCACGATTGCAGGCCTGGTAACGCCGATCAGGGAGTGAGCCCAAACGATCCGGTTCTGCAGCCGATGTGCTGCCGATGGGTTGAAAAGAGTCGATCTCATGAAAACGATGGGCTGGTGGCTGATGGTGGTGTGCGCATTGTCACTGTCCGTTTCCACGCAGCAGGGTAACGATGGCAGCGCTGCAACGGCCATTCGTGCCCGGGAGCGCGAGTGGGTGGTGGCGCAATCGCGTAATGACAACCACGCCCTGGATCTGATCTTTGACGATTCCCTGGTGTACGTCGAATACGGCAGATTGGTAACCAAGGGGGATTATCTGTCGAGGATCAAGCGGGCAACTCCACAACTCAGCCAGATCGTGATGGAACCCATGGCCGTTCGCACGTTCGGAAGCACAGCCATCGCGGTTGGAATCTACCGTGAGAGAACTGTGCAAGAAGGCGAAGTTCGAGTGAAGCGGTGGCGGTTCATCGATACATGGGTGTACAAGAAGGGCTCGTGGGTGCTGGTTGCCGCGGGGGCCGCGCCCCTGACCGAGTAGTAGAATATAGTTCCCTGCCCGCCTATGCGGCACATTCCTATGCTGGACGTTCCTATGCTGCGCATTCGTCCTGCAACCATCCATGACGCGGCGCTGCTCTGGACCATGATTCGTGAATTGGCGGAGTACGAGCGCGAACTCGAGCTTGTGACTCTACGTGAAGAAGATCTGGCACGGGATGGATTTGGGGGAGAACCCACGTTTTCGGGCGCTCATCGCCGAGTGGGATGGACAGCCAGCGGGATACGCGCTTTTTTGGGAATACTATTCGACGTGGGCGGGTCGCGGAATGTTTCTGGAAGATTTGTTCGTGCGCGAGGCTTTTCGCAGGCACGGCATCGGGACGGCGCTGCTGGCCGCGGTGGCGCGGGTTGCGGTCGATGAGCACTGTTACGGAATTCACTGGGAAGTGCTGGACTGGAACGAGAAGGCGATCGCGTTGTACAAAACTCTGGGAGCGACCTTTCGCGATCAATGGCGGCCCGTGCTTCTCGCCGACGATGCGATGCGGCGACTGGCGGAGAAGGCGCGGTGACGACGAAAGGAAATAAAGATTGTCAGCGGAAGACGCGTCCGCCGCGAAAAACAAAAAACATCATTCTCGCCACCGGTTCCGAAGCCCGCATGCTGCCCGGCCTCGAAGCCAACGACCGCATCCTCACCAACATCGAAATCCTGAGCCTGAAAGAAATTCCGCAATCGCTCGTCATCGTGGGCGCTGGAGCCGTCGGCGTCGAGTTCGCCTCGATCTACAAATCATTCGACACGGAAGTCACGATCGTCGAAATGCTCCCGCGCCTGGTCCCGGTCGAAGACGAAGAAGTCTCGAAAGAACTCGCGCGCGTCTTCCGCAAGCGCGGCATTAACTTCCACGTAAGCGCGAAAGTCGACAAAGTCGAAAAAACCAAGTCAGGCATCGCGGTCACCATTACCGCCGAAGGCAAACAGCAAAAAATCGATGCCGAAAAGATTCTGATCGCAGTGGGCCGTAAGCCGCGTACGCAAAATATTGGCCTGGAGAAAACGAAAATCAAGCCCGACCGCGAGTTCATTAAAACTGATTCCTGGATGCAAACCTCCGAGCCCGGCGTTTACGCCGTCGGCGACATCGTACTCGGCACGCCGCAACTGGCCCACGTCGGCGCCATGGAAGCGCTAGTCGCCGTTGCGAAAATCGCCGGCAAGCCCGGCAAGCCGATCAACCCCGAACATATTCCCGGCGCAACCTACTGCCATCCTGAAATCGGCAGCGTCGGCCTCACCGAGACCAAGGCCCGCGAAGCCGGATACAACGTGAAGATCGGCAAGTTTCCCTTCACCGCCAACTCGCGCGCCAGCATCGTCGGCCAGCACGAAGGCTTCATCAAAATCGTCAGCGACGCAGACTACGGCGAAATTCTCGGAGTCCACATCATCGGCCCGCAAGCGACCGAATTGATCGCCGAAGCAGTAACAGCGATGGAATTAGAAGCCACGGTAGAAGATTTGATGTGGACCATCCACGCCCACCCGACGCTGGCGGAAGCCATGCTGGACGCGTCGAACAGTGTCTACGGAATGGCGATCAACGCATGAACTTAATGGCCACGGATCACACAGATGAACACGGATCGAATTGCTGCTGAAGGGATGCTTTGTCATCCTGAGCGCGTACTCTGCGCGAAGGACCTATGCAACTCCTCCGTGCCCTCAGCGTCCTCTGTGGTAAACCTTTTCGGTTTATCCGTGTGAATCCGCGCAAATCCGCGGCGAGAAGACTTTGATCTCCATCCTCCAACTCGGCACCATCAACTACGCGACAGGTCTAGCCCTGCAGCGGCAACTAGTCGCCCTACGCAAAGAAGAAAAACTCGGTGACGTCCTCCTTCTGCTCGAACACAAGCCAGTAATCACACTAGGCCGCAACGCCAAAGCCTCCAACGTAATCGCCTCCCCCGAACTCCTAGCCCAGCGCGGCGTCGAACTCTTTGAATGCGACCGCGGCGGCGACGTAACCTTCCACGGCCCCGGCCAAATCGTCGGCTACCCCATCTTCGACTTACGCAGCCACGCTAACAACCTGTCATCCCGAGCGGAAGGGAACGACTCGAAGAATCGTTCCCTGGAGTCGAAGGACCTTGCGTTCCCCGTCCGCAAACACCTGGGTGCAGTCGAATTCGTCCGCCGCTTGGAAGAAGTCCTGATCCGCACCTGCGCCGACTTCGCCATCCCGACAAAACGTATCCCCGGCCTAACCGGTGTCTGGACAAATCCCAATCCGTTGTCATCCCGAGCGAAGCAGGACGATTCGAAGAATCATCCTGCGCAGTTGAGGGACCTGCTGTTCGCCGATGCCACCACAAATGCCGAATCCAAACTAGCCGCCATCGGCATCCACATCTCCCGCTTCGTCACCTCGCACGGCTTCGCCCTCAACGTCAACACCGACCTCACCTACTTCAACCTGATCGTCTCCTGCGGCATCACCACAAAGGCGGTCACGTCAATGCAACAAGAACTCGGCAAGCCTGTGGACTTGAACTCCGTAGCCGAATCCATCTCCCGCAATTTCGGCACAGTCTTCTCCAGCCAAATCCTCTGGGTCGAGACCATCGACGCCCTCTTGGGTCGCACAGTGGGCGTGCCCTAGCCCTTTCGCCCGCTCTCGCGATACCATCAATAAACCGCGCCGCTTCGCGCCGTCACATGGCAATCAAAAAGAAATCCACTTCCAAACCCGGTTCCAACGGCAATCGCCATCGAACCACCACGACTCGCGTAGCGGCGGACGCATTCGTCCGTGCGCCCAAGGGAGACTCAACAAACCTGCGTACCTACTCCATCCCCGACCTCCGCCTCGAGCACCCCGACCTCTCCGTAAACCAATCCACAGAAAAAGACGGCCACGTCTGTTACCAAGTCACCGGCAACCTCGACGCCCCTGTCCCGCCCATCCGCGACTCGAAATATCTGAGCAAGCAGCAGTGCATCGAGATCTACCGCTTCATGCTGCTCAACCGCAAAATGGAAGTCGCGCTCGAAAATCTCTACAAGCAGGGCAAAGTCGTCGGCGGAGTCTATTTCGGACTCGGCCAGGAAGCCTGCTCCTGCGCCTCCGCCTACGCGCTCGACAAGGACGACTGGTTCGCGCCCATGATCCGTAATCAGGGCTCGCTGCTCGTCCGCGGATTCGCCGCCCGCGACACCATGATGCAATACATGGCCAAAGCCGACTCGCCCACCAAAGGCCGCGACGGCACCAGCCACTTCGGCGACATCGAAAAGCGCAACATGGTCTCGCCCATCTCCATGCTCGGCGATTTAATTCCCGTGCTCTCCGGCGTCGCCCTCGGCGCGCGCCTGCAAGGCCGCAACGTTGCCGTCATGACCTACATCGGCGACGGAGGCCAGTCCAGCGGCGTCACCTACGAAGGCATCAACTTCGCCGCCGTGCAAAATCTCGGCCTCGTGCTCTTCGTCGAGAGCAACGAGTGGGCCTACTCCACGCCGTCAGAAATGCAATACCGCTGCCACGATCTCGCCGAACGCGCCATCGGATACGGCATCCCCGGCGTAATCGTCGACGGCACCGACGCCTGCCAGGTCTACGACGCCGCCCGCGAAGCCGTCGAACGCGCTCATGCAGGCGAAGGCCCGACGCTGATCGAAGCGAAGATGATGCGCATGAAAGGCCACGCCATCCACGACGCCGCCACGTATGTGCCGAAACCAATGTTCGACTTCTGGAAGAAGCGCGACCCGATCGCAAGATTTGAAAATTACCTGGTGAAAGAAAAAAAGTGGCTCACGCCGAAAGAGAACCAAGAACTGATCGCAGAAGTTGAGCGGATCATAGAAGAAGAAAGAGAAATAGCTGTGAACTCCCCGATGCCCACGCCCGAGTCCGCCGAAGGCGGTGTCTACTGCGAAAACGGCTGCCACGACATCAAACCAAAATATGGTATGCCGAAAGTAAAGAAGGGAAGCGGCGGTTACAAACAAACGGAAGCCGCCGTGCATTTGAAATAGAACTATCCGCGTTAATCCGCGCAAATCCGCGGCGAAAGATTTTGACCCTATGCAACTCACCTACCTCGAAGCCATCCGCCAGGGAATCTGGGAAGAAATGGACCGCGACCCCTCCGTCTTCTGCCTCGGCGAAGACATCGGCATCTACGGCGGCGCCTTCAAAGTCACCGACGGATTCATCGACCGCTTCGGCCCCGAGCGCGTCATCGACACGCCCATCGCCGAGTCCGCCATCGTAGGCGCGGCCTTCGGAGCCTCGCTCACCGGCATGCGCCCCGTCGCCGAATTCCAGTTCATGGACTTCATCCCCTGCGCCATGAACCAGATCAGCAACATGGTCGCGAAGACGCACTACCTCTGGGGCGCGCCCGCCCCGCTCGTCCTCCGCGGCCCCAGCGGCGGATACGTCCACGGCGGCCCCTTCCACTCGCAGAATCCCGAGATGTGGTTCGTCCATAATCCCGGCCTCAAAGTCATCTGCCCCGCCACGCCCTACGACGCCAAAGGCCTCATCAAAGCCGCCATCCGCGACAACAACCCCTGCATCTTCTTCGAACACAAATATCTCTACCGTCGCATCAAAGGCGAAGTCCCCGCCGACGATTACGTCGTCCCCATCGGCAAAGCGAACCTAGTCCGCGAAGGCCGCGACCTCAGCATCATTACTTATGCCGCCATGGTCCACAGTGCGCTCGAAGCCGCCGACATCCTCGCCAAAGAAAATATCGAAATCGAAATCCTCGACCTCCGCACCGTCTCCCCGCTCGATCACGAAGCCATCGCCGCAACGGTAAAGAAGACTAACAAAGTCATCATCCTCCACGAGCACTCCCGCACAGGAGGACTCGCCGGAGAGATCTCCGCCATCATTAATGAAGAGGCGTTCGACGACCTGGACGGCCCAATCGTCCGCATCGCTGGCCTCGACAGCGCGATCCCGTTCTCCCCGCCACAAGAAGCACACTACCTGCCAAAAGTAGAAGACGTAGTCCGCGAATCCCGCCGCCTGAAAGCGTATTGATGTTCTAATGCCCGAGCGATCCCATAACTCGCGAGAGCGCATAACGAGAGCCGTACACTCTTTGCAGGGTCTGAGTTGTGGCGACGCTTTCGGCGAGCGATTTTTCCTTCATCCCGAAGTCGCACGCTCTCTGATCGCCCAGCGCGCAGTTCCTTCGCCGCCCTGGCGTTATACCGACGACACCGCAATGGCGGTCGCCATTACCGAAATCCTCGAAGAGCACGGCGAAATTCGTCAGGAATCCTTAGCGGAAAATTTCGGAAGAACCTTCTTGGCCGATCCTCATCGCGGCTACGGGGCCGCGATGCACACCCTGCTTCCAGAACTGGCGAGCGCTCCATCCGCTTGGAAAACAACAGCGCCAGCCCTGTTCAAGGGAGGCGGTTCGTTTGGCAACGGAGCCGCAATGCGCGTTGCTCCGCTAGGCGCCTACTTTGCCGATGATCTTGCCAAGTTGACCGAGCAGGCCGAGCTCTCCGCTGTGATCACTCATACCCATCCCGAGGGAGTCGCGGGCGCAATCGCGGTTGCCCTGGCTGCCGCTTTTGCATGGCGACACACAAACTCGCCGAATACTCCGAGTGATTTTCTGCGGGAGGTTTGTGAGCGAACGCCTGAGAGCGAAGTCCGTCGCGGCCTCATCAAGGCGCTGGCTCTTCCAACCGACGCCACCGTCGAAGCGGCGGTCGCGGCGCTGGGAAATGGCAGCAACGTGAGCGCTCAAGACACAGTCCCGTTGTCCCTCTGGGCGGCTGCTTTCCATCTCCATGACTATGAAGCCGCGCTGTGGAAGACCGTGAGCGGCCTGGGCGACCGTGACACGACGTGCGCCATCGTCGGAGGCATCGTCGCGCTGTCAGCCGGCGTCGAAAACATTCCACCGTCCTGGATTCAATCGCGGGAACCAATCGCTGCCTGGTTCCTTTATCCTCGTCCCGGCTAACTAGCGCCCAGCCCCGCCCTTCTGCCACAATACCTCCGGAGGCTTCATGGGCAAGTTCATCCTCGGCGTCATCGTCACGCTCCTCATCCTTATCCTCGGCGGCCTCGGTTTCGCCATGCTCGGATTCGTTCCCACCCCCGCCAACGTCGAGCCTCCACACTTCGAACGCCACTTCGCCATGGGCGCCGTCGATGCCTCCACCGATCGTCATGCTCCCCGCGTCAACAACCCGCTCACGCCCACCGACCAGAATCTCGAAGACGGCATGAAGCTCTACACCATGAACTGCGCCCTCTGCCACGGCGGCCTCGACCGCAAGCCATCATCGCTCGCG
>Ga0207114_1069_pt2 | contig 19395 bp, 14 predicted proteins | sample Alteio_BWMinHeat_70_FD_153560 | JGI IMG/M metagenome (GOLD analysis project Ga0207114, IMG submission 153560) | Enriched cells from forest soil in Barre Woods Harvard Forest LTER site, Petersham, Massachusetts, United States -... | ecosystem: Environmental > Terrestrial > Soil > Temperate forest >... | reverse complement strand
TTGAAGCTTGGGATCGGGCCGAACGTCAGCGTGGTCAGCGCTTTTCTCGGAGCCGTCGGACTGCTGATCCTGGCGCGCAAGACGCACGGACAAAATCGGCTGATGAATAATATCGTGCAGACAGCGGGCACGAGCGCCGCTATGACCGCCTTCATGTGCGTCATCGCCGCCGCCGTCGACCTGGCCGATCAGAATCCCGTCGTCCAGGACAAGCTAAACGACATTCACACCATCAAGCCGTGGCCCATGTTCTTGTGGCTGACGTGCGCCGGCGGCATCGGCGTTCTCTTCACGGTGATCTTTCGCCGTCATTTCTTGGACGATCCGAAACTGGTTTTTGCCGACGGCGTGGCGGCGGCCGAAACCATCGTCGTCCTCGATAGTCCGGGTAGGGAAGCGCGCGACAAGCTCGGCGCCTTGGGGCTTAGCAGCCTGGCGTCCGCGGTGGTCTATCTCTTCCGCGAAGGATTCGGCATGTTCCACGACAAGTGGACGTATTTGAAGAACTTGGAATTTCTTCCCGACTTCTATCCTGGCGCTACTTTTCAATCCTATCGCGTGGGCGTGGAGTGGAACCTGCTCAGCATTGGCGCCGGCATGCTGATCGGCATCAATGTGGGCCTCAGTTTGTTGGCCGGTTCCCTGATGGTCCGCGGCATAGGGCCTTACCTGATCGAAACCGGTATTGGCCGGGAGATCGTTCTCAGCAACATCTCATCCGACAAGAGGTCGGAGTGTGAAAAGCTCATCGATAAGAAGTGGGACGAGCTGACCGAGGCGGAAAAGAAGTTGGTCAAGCAACCTGGCAGCAAGCAGCCCGATTATATGCAGGGGAAATACTTCAACGTGGTGTTGCTCTGGTTTATGTGGCCGGCGACGGGACTTATGATTTTTTCCGCCGTTACGGCCGTGCTCCTCAAATGGCGCACCGTGGTGGCCAGTTTTACCCAGCTCCGCGCTCATCAGAGAGAGGGGAAGAGAGAAGACGTTTCTGTGGCAACTATTGTGGTCGGTGCCATTATCTTGACGGTGCTGCTCGCGGTTATTCAGAAACTGAACTTTGGCCTGAGCTACATCCAAACCGCCGTGGCCGTGCTGTGTACCCTGCCTTTGATTCTTGTCGGCAATCGAGTATTGGGGGAAACGAATTTCGGACCAATCTCGGTCATGATGAACGGGTTGCAGGCCATCTTCGCGGTATTTTGGCCTGGGGTCGGCCATAATCTGATCGCCGCGGGGATGGCCGGCTCCTGCAATTCCCAGGGACAGGGCACGATCCAGGATTACAAGACCGGACAGATTATCGGCAGCACACCGCGAATTCTCACCTGGGTCCAGCTCGGCGCCGTGCCGATCGGCGCGGCTGCCGTTGCTATCATGTATCCGCTTCTAACCCAGCGCTATGTGATTGGCGATACTTTGCCGGCGCCGACCGCGCTCAAAATCACCAATATGGCAGTCCTCCTTTCTCAAGGGATCGATGCTTTGCCACGCGGCGCTTTGCTCTGGACGGTGATCGCCTCCTTGGCGGGCATCCTCATCACCATCGTCAAAGAGTACACGCACTGGAGCTGGCTACCCTCGCCGACCGGCTTAGGTTTGGGGTTGATCATTCCCGGCCTCACGATCATTCCTATGGCGCTAGGCGGCATCATCGCCTGGGTGTGGGAGAAAAGTGCGAAAGAATCTTATGATCGATATTTCGTGACCGTCGCTTCCGGTCTCATCGCCGGCGAAGCCCTGCTGGCGGGCGTGGTTGTCCCGATTTTGGCGTGGATCGTTCAAGTAAAGTGAAGAGTCGACGCCTCATGTTACGTATGCGGCCGTCCCGAATCAAGAATCCGGAGTGACGAAAACCGGCGATCTCTCGAAGGGTTTTGATGGCACTCGCTGGTCCTGAGTCTTGCTCGGGGCGCTAACGCAACCCCGCTCGCCGCGGTCGATCAACTCATAAAAAACATTTCGCTGGCGAGGAATATAACCCGCCTCTCGAATGGCATTCTTGATTTGCTCCAGGGTCAAGTAATGCACCGTGCCCGCCGAGGCGACGACGTTTTCCTCGATCATCAGGCTGCCCATGTCGTTGGCGCCAAAGAACAAAGCCAGTTGGCCGATCTTCAGCCCCTGTGTCACCCAGGAGGACTGAATGTTTGGAATGTTGTCGAGATAAAGGCGGGCGACGGCTTGAGTCTTCAGGTAGTCAAAGGCGCCGGCCCGCGGAATATGAGCCATGGCGGTGTGCTCGGGCTGGAAAGTCCAGCAGATAAAAGCCGTGAATCCACCGGTTTCATCTTGCAATTGCCGCAGCCGCTCCAACGTCTCGATCCGTTCCGCCAAAGTCTCGATATGGCCAAACATCATCGTGCAAGTCGATCGCCCGCCCAACTCGTGCCAGACACGATGGACCTCCAGCCATTCGTCGGTCAGGCATTTGTTGACGGTCATGGCTTTACGAACGCGATCGACGAGAATTTCGCCGCCTCCGCCGGGTAAGCTGCCCAAGCCCGCTTCCTTGAGCCGATGAAGCACGTCGCGCAAGGGCAGTTTGTTGATCTTGTGGAAGTGCCAGATTTCCGGCGGACTGAACGCGTGCAGATTGACTTGCGGAAAGCGTGCCTTCAGGTCGCGGAGTAACTCTTCATACCACTCGAGCTTGAAACTGGGATGCAAGCCACCCTGCATCAGAATCTGATCGCCGCCCAGGGCAATTGTTTCCTCGATCTTCTTGCATAAGACTTCGCGCGGCAGGACATAGGCGTCGACATCAGTGCTTTTGCGATAGAAAGCGCAGAAGTCGCACACAGCCGCACAGACATTCGTGTAGTTGACGTTTCGGTCGATGTTGTAGGTGCGATACGGCTCGGGATGCAAGCGCCGGCAAACCGCATCCGCCGCTCTACCCAATTCAGCGAGCCCGGTTGCGTTAGCGCCGGGAGCATCAGCGCCTCGAGACAAAAGCGCCAAGCCCTCTTCCGGCATTAGCCGCTGGCCATCAACCGCTTTTTGCAAGATGTGCGTGGCCGTAGAACTCAAGGTTCACTCCCCGTCGTGCCAGCCCCAGCTCGCACGCCAGCATGTAGTAATGGTGCAGTCCCGCCTGCTCGCGTGGACCCAAATCAAAATGAATGATGTTGGCAAGGTAGCGACGGCAAAAGCCCGCGTCCAGACTCAAGAGGGGTGCTTCCCGCTGGGCAATCTCGCCAATCCGCGCGCAGCCGCGCCGCTTCGATTCCAGCAGCGCTTTTTCCACATCACCTAAATCCACTCCCGGCCGAACCGCCCAGACCGCGTAGACAAACGGCAAACTGGTCCAGTCGTGCCATTCCTGCCCCAAGTCGTAGGCGTGAGCGAAGCCAGGCAAGCAGGCCCGCATGGCTCGATCGCCAATCAAGAGCACCGCATCGGCATCAGCATTTTCTGCTTCCTCGGCCAACGGCAGAGGCACAACCTCCGGCCGGACTCCATACTTGCGCCAAAGCAAAATCTGCGCTAGAGCAGCGCTCGTCCGCGAGCCTTCGTCCAGAGCCACACGGCGAATTTCTCCCCATGGCAGCCGGCTAAAGAGCGTCACGCTCAATACCGGACCCCGTGAGGCGATCGCGATATTGGGAACGATCGTATACTCGCCGGAACGGAAATATTCGATGATCGGAATCAAAGCGACTTCCAGCTGCCCCTCAGCCAAATGGTCGGCCAGCTTGCTAGGCGGCTCCAGAATCAACTCTGCCTCCGGCGCCAATTTCTCCAAATCGTAGATCAGCGGCTTGGTGTTCAAATAACTGACCGCTCCAATGCGGATCGGCATGGGCATGATGAAGCTTTCTCCTTGAACATCGATTCGTTTAGGTCGCCGCTTATCTTACCGAAAAAAACGAGGAACGGTTAACAGACAAGGGACAAATGGGACCAAGAGGACACAAGGATTATGGAGAGCCTTGCTTCTCGGGCGAAAAAGTTCAAAGATTGAAAGGGTTGACATTCCCTGCTTTCTTCATCATGCTAAGGCGTGGGATGGAGACCGGTCGCCTGACGTTAACCGTTTCGCTTCATGATGTTAGCAACCAGTCCGGTCCTGTCGCTTCCCTTGGTTGGCGCTTCGGGCTGTGCTGCCCCGTGGATTTTATTAATTAGTTGAAGGATCCTGCACTTATGGCGATCACTGAACTGGGCGCCTGTGAATGGTTTGTCTGGGACCTCCGGCGCAGCAATCTCATCGATCGAGGGCACCTGGACCAACTGATCAATGAGTTCTTGAAGAAACAACCCACCGCCGAACCCCCCGCGCTAGCGCAGTTTCTAGTCGACCAGGGGATCTTGAGCCACTTCCAGGCCGAAAGACTGCTGCAAGGAAAAACGCAGGGGTTAGTGCTGGGTCCTTATACGCTCATTGATGCTCTCGGCTCCGGCAGCATGGGAACCGTCTACAAAGCCCTCTCCAAAACCGATAACAAGTGGTATGCCGTCAAGGTGCTACCAAGACGGAGCATGTGGAATGTGCGCATCGCCCGCCGCCAAGTTCGCTCCTTTGAGCAGTGCAAGCATCCGAGCGTTGTGCCGTTTGTGGATGTGGGAACCGCGGGCGGCACGCACTACCTGGCTTGGCCTCTGGTCGAAGGCGAAGGACTCGACCACCTTGTTGAGCGGGAAGGCAAACTGCCGCCCGGTTTGACCGCCCTCATTGGTTTCCAGGCCGCCGAGGGGCTGGATATCTGCCATAAGAACAACTTGATTCACGGTTTGATCAAGCCGTCGAACTTGATGGTCGGCACGGACATGCAAGTGCGCATTTTGGATTTCGGTATCGGTAGTCTACTGGCGGAATCCGAAGGCGAATCGCTAGTCGACACCATGTCCACCGCCAACTCATTAACCAGCGGGCTGGATTGTGCCAGCCCGGAAAGCATCATGGACCCGACGCAGCGGACCCCGGCAGGGGATCAATACAGCCTGGGCTGTGTGCTCTATTACAGTTTGACCGGGCAGTATCCTTTCCCGGAAGGGACGGCGGTGGAAAAGATGATGGCCCATCAGACCAAGCAGCCGCCGGCGATCAAGGAATTGAGCCCGGATACCCCGGACGCATTGGTGGCCGTGGTCGACCGCCTCATGCAGAAAGCCCCGAGTGCTCGCTTTGGCAGCGTGGCGGAAGCAGTCGAAGCCCTCAGGTCGCTCGCTTCTGAGCCTCCCGCGCCCGGGAGCAAGTATTTTCCTCAGCCGGTCGTCCAGGTTCCCGCCAACGGCCTGGCGGCGCCCGCAATGGAATCCACGCGGCCGGCTGCCGCGGGGACTTCGAGGACTCAGCCCCGTGCTCCTGCCCCGAGCCCTGCTGCTCCGCCTTCTCAGCCAGTGGCCCCGCTTCCTTCCTCCCGGCCCACCGCACCTTCAAGCCCTCCGGTGTTACCGACCCGAGACCGGCTTCTCACTCCCAGTGGCATGCCTTCGGGAGGTACCGCCGCGGATTCTCTGCCGCACATGCCGAGCAAGTATTCTGTCGAAAACTTGCACGAGCCTCCTAAGTCTCTGGATGAGCGACTGGGAACCACGGGCATGGTCATTTTGGCAGCTTTTCTGGCGCTGGTCGTTTTCTTCTTGTTCCTGATCTTCTTCAAAAAATGAGGGAAGAGTCGTGGTGAGCTTAATACGGATTTAATGCTCACAACTCACCAGTCCGTTTTCATCGGAGTCATGGGGTGCTGTGTGGTACCGACCCCCTCGCCAACCGAAGGCTCGGCCAAACGCCGCATTGTTATCTTGGGGTCCACCGGCTCCATCGGCGCAAATTGTCTCGACGTCATCTCGCGCTTTGAAGATCGATTGCAACCGGTTGGCCTTAGCGCGCACAAGCAGTGGCAGACGCTCTTCGAGCAGGCGCGGCGCTTCCGGCCGCGTTGGGTCACGCTAACCGATCCCGATGCCGTCCGAGAAGCGAGTGCCGTTTGTCTTGAAGGCGTTTGCCAGCTGTTAACTGGTGACGAGGGAATCGCCAAGATGGTCACCGACCCGGAGGTCGACCTGGTCGTGACGGCGATCGTGGGCGCGGCCGGACTAACCGGCACGTGGTTGGCTCTCGAGGCCGGCAAAACCGTGGCGGTCGCCAACAAAGAGACGCTGGTCATGGCCGGTCCGCTGGTGATGGATCTGGCGGCCCGGCGCGGCGCTCAGGTGATTCCGGTGGACAGTGAGCATAGCGCCATTTTCCAGGCCTTGCGAGGCGGCCGAAGTTCCGAGGTGGCCCGGGTCGTGCTAACCGCCAGTGGCGGGCCGTTTCGGGGCCGGAGCGCCGCCGAGCTGGAAGACGTGACCGTCGCCGACGCTCTGAAACATCCCACGTGGCGGATGGGGCCGAAAATCACGGTGGACTCGGCCACCTTGATGAACAAGGCCCTGGAAATCATCGAGGCCCGCTGGCTCTTCGGTCTCCAGCCGGAGCAAATCGAAGTCATCATTCATCCCGAATCCATCATTCATTCTTTTGTGGAATTCAACGACGGATCGGTTCTTGCCCAGTTGTCGCCGCCGGACATGCGCTTGCCGATCCAATACGCCTTGACCTACCCGGAGCGCTGGCCGGGACCGGCCCGGCGAATGAACTGGCGGGAGTTGCAGGCATTGCACTTTGAGCAGCCCGATCCGGAAACCTTTCCGGCTCTGGAGCTGGGACATGAAGTGGCCCGCCAAGGCGGCACCTGCGGAGCCATCCTGAATGCAGCCAATGAGGCTGCCGTCGCTCGTTTCCTGGCCGGCGATTTGTCCTTCCTCGATATCCCTCGTGTTTGCCGCGACGTGTTGGCGAACCATTATTACAGTGCCCGGCCGACGCTGGCGGAACTCAGCGCCGCGGACCGGTGGGCTCGACAGGAGGTAGCTCGGTGGACCCGTTGCAAAATCCCCAGCCGAATCATCGCTTAGACCATTCCTCGACGGATGAGCCGACTGCTCCCAATCCCGCGGACCAGGGTCTCGGACCATGGCTGGTCCGGAATGGCGTCTATGTGGTGGTGGTGTTGGCCTTGTTCCTTTATTTTTGCATCAAGCAAGACTTCGATCCATGGGAGATTTTCGCTCTGGTCAAGGTGGCCTTGGGATTGGGCCTGGTGATCTTCATTCACGAGCTCGGACATTTCTTGGTCGCCAAATGGTGCGACGTGCACGTCGAGACCTTTAGCATCGGTTTCGGTCCGCCCATCCCGGGATGTGTGTTTCAACGCGGCGAGACGACCTATATGATCGCCCTCTTTCCTTTAGGGGGTTATGTCAAAATGGTCGGCGAGGGACCGGAAGAAGAACACGAAGACGATCCCCGCTCGTTCAAGAACAAGCCGGTCTGGCAACGCATTGCGATCATCTCCGCGGGCGTCACGATGAACGTCGCTTTGGCGTTTGTGTTTTTTGTTTACGTTTTTCTCAGCCACGGGGCGCAGAGATCACCGGGAATCATCGGACACGTAGAGGCCGGTTCCCCGGCTTGGGTCGAAGGCATGCGCCCGGGAGACGTGATCTATTGGTTTGGCAATAAGGGACCGCGCCCCTATTTCGACGAGATTAGACCGATCACCATGAGGTCCCAAAAGGATGAAGCAATCAAGGTGGTCTTCGGCCCGCCAGGTTTGCCTGAGGAGAAGTGGGCCCCGGAAACCATCGTGGCTCGGAAGGACAAGGACGACACTCGGCCGATCATAGGCATCGGTCCTCTCTATGAGTTGAAGTTGTGGCCGAACAAAATGCGGAGATACCACGAGCTACCTGTCATCTATCATAGTTCCGCCGCAATTGCAGTCCCTGCTTTCCAGTTCGATGATGTTATCGTCGGCACCACGGATCCACAGCATCCGGACGATCTCGATCAGATCGAGCCGTTGCGCGGAGACCCCCGCTTCCGTCACGAAGATCCGCCCCATTTGGATTATTTCGAGTTTCGACGGCGTCTGCACCAGCTCGCGGGAAAGCCAATGACCATCCAGGTTCGCCGCGACAATTCGCGTGAAACCGTCAATATCCATGTGCCTCCGGCCTATTACCGGACGTTGGGGCTGCGCATGCCGATGGGGAGAATCACGGCGATCCGCAAGGGCTCCGCGGCCGCCAAGGAGGGGCTGAACCCGGATCAGTTTGATTATTACATTGAAAAATTAGAATTAGCGGACGCCTTCGGCGACTCCATTCGCTACCCAGAAAAAATCAAGGATTCTCTTCGCCTCCCGGACGAACTGGAGCGCTGGGCTTCCAGGCACGCGGGCGAGAAAACCGTGACCTTGGTCCTGACTCAGGCAGAGGTCAATGCGCCAGCTTCACAATCGGATCCCGGAAACCATCCGGCTCAAAAGAAAATAACTCTTCATCTTCCTTGGCAAGAGGGTTGGGATCAAAGTCAGGACGAACCTTTGTCGCTCGGCGATCCGCTCGTCGTCGGCGGACTAGGGATCGCTTATCGCGTGAATACGACGGTGGAGGCGTTCGAGCCAAATTCGCCTGCCGCCAAAACAGGGATCAAAAAAGACGACAAAATTGTGGCTGTTCGTTTCTATGAGGCCGGACAGAAGCAAACCGATGAAAGCAAGCCCCAAAAGAAGTGGAGCGAGCTGAAGACCGATCAATGGGCGGCGGTGTTCAATAAACTTCAATTTAAGGACATTCCGAAGCTGGATTTGCGAATCGAGCGTGACGATGGGAAGGAAGAATTCACCCTTGAAGCGGTGGAAGATGAAACTTCGCCTCGGGACGACCGCGGGCTTCTTTTGCTACCGGCTCGCCAGCTCCAAAAAGCCGATAACCTCGGTCAAGCCTTGGCCATGGGGGTGAGTGAAACCTGGAACTTTACCTCCCAAATCTTTGATAGTCTTCATGCGATCGTCAGCGGCCGGGTATCGGTGGAGAATATGATGGGTCCCCTCGGAATCGCGCAAACGGCGTTTGGGCTTGCCGGTGAGGACTTCGATCAGTTCTTAATATTCCTCGGCATAATCGGGATCAATCTGGCCGTGATTAATTTTTTGCCCATTCCGGTCCTTGACGGCGGCCACATGGTCTTTTTGATCTACGAGTGGGTGCGGGGCAAGCCGGCGCCGGAGCCGGTCCGCATTGCCGCCACCTACGTCGGCCTGGCCATGATTGCCTCCCTCATGATCCTGGTGATTTACCTGGACGTGAAACGGGTGCTGTAGCCTCAGCGCTACTCTTCCGAAGGTTTTACGAGCCCCGCGTCTTCTAGCAAGCGCCAGAGTTGATCCCAAACGGCCTCCGGCGGAGGGGAACCGGCATCGCCCCGTGCCCAGCGCTCGGCGGCGGATCGGAGATGGCTTATGGCTTTTTCCCGGATTGCGTTTGAGGCGGATTTCCCACTTGGCGATCTATAATTCCCAGTAAACAGGTCTCTCTTGTCCGGATCGGGTTCGTCGAGCGCTTCATTGCATAACCGATCGGCCCCGCTGTTTTGCTCGCGAGGGACATGACGGATGACCACCTGCTTGAATTGGCCGCCCAACTCTTTGGCACGGTCATACAGCACGCGCAGATCCGGGTTCTTGACACGATATTCGCCATTCATCTGCTTGACGAGGAGCTCGCTGTCGCTGTGAACGATGAGGCGTTCGCCGCCAAGCTCGTGGGCTCGTTCCAAGGCTCGGACCAAGGCAGTGTATTCCGCCAAATTGTTGGTCATCGTGCCCAGTGTTCCTTTTTCTTCCAGATCGGGCGCCCCCTCTTTGTGGATGATAAAGGCGAAAGCGGCGGGACCCGGATTGCCGCGGGCGGCGCCGTCGATGTGGATTTTCCAGGAGGTGGGTGAGCTCATCGGGTTCCCTCGACAGATGAATTCCACCAGTATATTCTGCAAAATAAGTTTGCCTAGTTCCTTCGCCTGAGCGACATCCCCAGAGCGGGGGGCGTTAGCCCTCTGAGTTCCGTGTCCCCTGAACCCGAACCCCGGCTGTTAATTCTGGAAACCTCCGGGCGGACCGGAGAAGTAGCACTCGTCCGCGGGCCGGTCATTGTTCAACATCGGGTTCTCGACGAGACACGGTTGCATGCTCGTGATCTGGCGCCGGCCGTGGCGGCCATGTTGGGCGCGGAACAGTGGAAGCCAGGAGATATTCAAGGCCTCATCGTCAACCGAGGACCCGGCAGCTATACCGGCCTCCGGGTCGGCATCATGTCGGCTAAGGCATTTGCTTACGCCACCGGCTGTGTCTTGATCGCCGTCGATGGTTTTGCAGCCGTGGCACGGCAAGCTCCCACGGATGCCATGCAAATCGCTGTGATTGCGGACGCCCAACAGGACCGCGTGTATCAACAGAACTTCAGACGGTCCGGCCTCGACTCGGAGATAGTCGCGGTTTCGCCGTTGCGGATTGATCCTTTTTCGGATTGGATTCAAACAATTGCAGAGGGGAGCTGGGTTAGCGGCCCCGGCCTTCGCATTTTTCGCGCGCGTCTGCCTACTCAAGTGAGGGTTCCTCAAGAGATGTCTTGGGACCCTCGCCCCAACACTTTGTTGGACATCGGCCTGAGTCGATACCTAAGCGGACAGCGCGACGACGTTTGGAAATTGGAGCCGCTTTATCTTCGACCCAGCTCGGCAGAGGAGAAATGGGGGTTTGCGGAGCGAGGGACGTCAGCCCCCTGAGCAAGAATGTCCGTTGAACATCGTGGAGCCTCGGGAGGCGCACGCCCTCGCTCAGAAGGATTGGTGTCATGATCGTCGTGGAAGCCCCAAGCCGGCTGCACTTCGGATTGTTGAGCTTTCCTGCCGGCCCGTATTGGCCCAATCACCTCGGTCAAGAAAACATCCCGGCTCGGCGGTTCGGCGGGGTCGGCCTAATGACCCGTTCTCCAGGCATGAGCTTGCGCCTGCGCCCGGCCAAGGATTGGTCCGCGCGGGGACCGTTGGCCGACCGGGCTCTGGCCTTCGCGCGCGGTTTTTCAGAGAGCCTGATGGCCAAAGGGTCTGGGATTCCAGGTCAACCGCAATATATCCTGATAGATCGAAGCGCGCCGGAACATGTAGGTCTAGGCACGGGCACGCAATTGGGATTATCCGTGGCCAGAGGTTTGAGTGTGGCTTGGGATTTGGAGATGGATGCCGAAGAACTGGCGGGCCACGTCGGCCGCGCCGCGCGCTCTGCTCTTGGATACCACGGCTTTTTTCACGGAGGCTTCCTTGTCGAAGCCGGCCAAAGCAAAACCGCCGCCGTTTCTCCACTCATCGCCCGCGTACCATTTCCCGAATCCTGGCGAATTGTGGTGGTGATTCCTCCGGTTGGAACGGGCCTTCACGGACAAGAGGAAAACGAAGCTTTTCAACATCTTCAAGATCTCCCCCTCAGCCAAACTGATAGACTGTGCCGTCTCGTGCTGCTCGGACTCCTACCCGCGCTCATCGAGAAGAATCTGGCGGCCTTTGGAGAAGCCCTATTTGACTTCAACCACTCGGCAGGACAAACGTTTGCGGGGATTCAGAACGGCAGCTATGCCAGCCCTCGGATCACGGAGTTGATCCAGTTCATTCGTCGGCAAGGGATCGCAGGCGTCGGACAAAGCTCCTGGGGACCGACGGTGTTTGCCGTCGTCGAAGACGAGGCGCGAGGCGAGCAGTTAGCTCGCCAGGTTCGGGAAACATTCGGTCTTCAAGAAAACGAAGTCCTCGTCATCACCGCTTGCAACGGCGGGGCGACGGTGAAGGTGATAGAGGAATGATGCTCTCGGAGATTTACGTTTCGCGCCCGCCCGTCCGATATTTTAAGAACTCCCAGCCCACGATTTCGAAAATTTAAGCGGCGCTTTTTATGCTCATTTTTGCCTACGAATACACCTGCGCTGCCAAAAGAGCCGGTTCTCTCACCTCCCTCCGAACCGAGGGCTGGGCGATGTTGTCCGCGCTGGTGGATGACTTGAGCCGGATTTCCGGAATTGAGGTTGTCAGTCTTCTCGACCGGCGCCAATTTCCAAGCAATCCCGGACCGGCTTTTCATTGCGTTGACTCCGACGCAGAGGAGCGACGGTTCCGAGAAATGGCAGGAGAAGCTGATTTTACTTTTGTAATCGCCCCGGAATTCGACGACATCCTCACTCAGCGCTGCCAATGGGTGGAGGACGCTGGTGGCCGACTCTTGGGTCCCTCCCTGGCGGCAGTTCGTCTGACGGCCGATAAGTATGCGCTGGCTCAATTCCTTCAAAGACGGCAAGTGCGGACTCCGGAATCCTGGTTGCTCCGCGCGGACAGTTCCGAAGCCCGCGAGACTTCGGAAGTCTGTTCGTGGTTTCCGGCCGTGATGAAGCCGCGTTTTGGGGCAGGATCATTGGCAACCTATTTGGTCCGATGTCCGAGTGATTTGGCGCGAGTGAAAGCCGCAGCCAGGCATGAGGGTTTCAACGGCGACATGATTTTGCAGCCGTGGGTTCAAGGCAACGCCGCCAGCGTGGCCTTTTTGATTGGGCCGAAGCAACGGCTGGCCTTGCCGGCCGCCAGTCAGGATCTTTCGGAAGACGGCCGGTTTCGCTACCGGGGTGGCAGCGTTCCCGTGCCGCCCGTGCTTGATGAAAGGGCCCGAAGCCTTGCGACGCGGGCAATTGACGAAGTCCCCGGTTTGCTGGGTTATGTTGGCGTGGACCTGGTGCTCGGCCCGGATTCCGACGGCAGTCAGGATTACGTGATCGAGATCAATCCGAGGCTGACGACTTCCTATATCGGCTTGCGATCGCTGGCAGAAACCAACCTGGCCGAGGCTTTACTGAATGTTGCTATCGGGAAAGACGCGAGTTTGAAATGGGGTTCCGGCCGGGTTCAGTTTCAGTCCGATGGTCGCGTGACTAGACAAGAATAATCATCCGGCGTTCCAAGGATTGGGCTGCTTGGCGAAAAACGCCCGGAGGCCCTGCTGGCATTCTTCACTCAGGCGGGGTGCCGCGCTGGCTCGGGCCGTCTCCTCGACCGACAGGGCCTGACGAGAAAATTGTTGCAATAGGGACTTGGTCAGGGCTAAGGCGTTCGGTCCACCGTCGGCCAAGGATTTAGCCCACTCCATCGCTTTATCCAAAAGTTGTTCCGGCGGAATCACGCGGTTAATCAGACCCAGGCGGCAGGCTTCGGCGGCATCAATTAGCTCGCCGGTCAGCAAGAGGTGCCGGGCGCAACGCTCGCCGACATGGCGGAGCAGGTGCGGCATGACCATGGCGGCGACTAGCCCGCGGCGGACCTCCGTATAGCCGAAAACGGCCGAGGGCACCGCCTGGGCCAAATCGCAAACGGTTACCAGACCCGCGCCGCCGGCGACAGCCGCTCCATTCACCGCGGCGATGGTCGGCTTGGGCAAGGTATAAATCAACTCGTAAAGACCCGCCAATCTCTGAGCGTCTTCCCAAATGGCCGACTCGGCCGGTTGCTCCAATGTTTCGGCCAGTTCAGCCAGATCCATGCCAGCACAAAAAGCCGGGCCCGCTCCCGTGAGGATGACACAACGGGCCGCCCCGTCGTCCTGGGCGCGCTCGAAAGCCTCCTTCAAAGCTTGGATCAGCGCTCGGCTCAAGGCGTTGCGTTTGTCCGGCCGATTCAGCGTGATGATGGCCGCCGGCGACCGCGATTCGTAGCGGACCAATTGCTCGGTCATGCTTTCTCCTTGGCTTTCGGCCGGAGCATCGCGTCCAAGTGATCCCCTGGCTCAATCGGCTTTTGCAGGAGGGCGAGGGCGAGCGACTTTCCTTGAGAATCCACGCGCAAAGAGCGGCTGGCGCCGCCCGCCAGCACGTCGTAGAGAACAAAGTTCAATCCTAAAACATTGGCGGCCTCATAGCACACGACACGCTCTGGCTTCAATAGGGCAAAATAGCTTTGGACGACCTCCGCCGTGAGGTGCTGCCGGAGCCAATCGAAGCCCGCCTGAGTATAGGCAAGCACGGCCACATTGGCATGATTGCCCTTATCACCGCTACGACCATGAGCGATTGTGGACAGAGGAACGCGCGCGCTTGAACTCATGGATCACCCATGAACTAGAATCTGAGGTTTGACCGCCTTCTTATCAATCAGGGCCGGCCAGTAGGCAAACACTTCTCGAACGGATGGTCGCCCCGTCGTGTAGCCCGTGGTTCCTGGCAACCCCGACGTGACCAGGGGCGCGAACTCCTTGGTAAATCGTTCCACGACTGACCGTCGCCCGTCATGGACGCTGACACGCAAGACAACTTCCGGTGGGGTTTCCTGTGCAGGGATTACACCTGGCACGCCATCACCGGCGCCGAGGCATTCGATATTGGAATGTTCAAAGGTGCAACCAGCCCTCTGTAAGCGCTCAAGAATCATTTCTCCTGATCGCCGTGCCTTTGTTTGGGCATCCGGTCCACAAATGACCAAGGTGCCCGAGGCCGTGAAGCCGTCGCGATAGGCGATGGAGACTTTGTAGGAATCGGTCGCGGGTTTGCCGCGGGCGCCGGACACTTGCACGACATCGGCTTCCGTCTCGCTCAGGGAAACCGAGGTGAAATCCGCGCTCACATCGGGGGTCAGGTAGGCCGCCGGATCGCCGACTTCGTAAAGAAGCTGCTCGGCTACGGTCTCCTGATTGACCCGACCCCCGGAGTTCGGAGGCTTGGTTACCCGAAAGAATCCGGAGGGCTCAATCTCGACAATCGGATAACCGACATTGGCCAAATCCGGCACCTCCTGCCAATTGCACCACAAGCCGCCGGTGACCTGGGCGCCACATTCAATCAGATGCCCCGCCACCGTGCCCGCGGACAGGCGATCCCAATCGTCCCAGCTCCAGCCAAATTCATGGGCCGCCGGGCCCAGCGTCAGCGAGGCGTCGGCCACGCGCCCGGTAATAACGACCGATGCCCCCAGCTTCAGGGCATCCGCGATTGGCTTGGCGCCGAGATAGACGTTGGCGCTGACGGCTCGCTCCCGAATCGAGGACAGCGGCTCGCCGGTTTCCATGTTCGCCAGCGCGTGACCTTGCGACATCAGTTGATCCAAATCCGGCATCAAATCGTCACCGGTCACCGTCGCGATGGTTCGGTTGTCGAGGCCGGCTTTCTTCAGGATTTCTTTGGCCTTGGCGGCGCAACCGGCCGGATTCATTCCGCCCGCGTTGGTGACAATCTTCAACGGAGGCTGGTCCCGAAGAACGGGAGCGAGCCGTTCCAAGACGTCCAGAAAATCAGTGGCATAGCCCGCTTGGGAATCGCGCTCCTTTTGCAGCGCCAGGATAGACATGGTCAGCTCGGCCAAGTAATCGAGCGTTAAGTAATCGAGTCGCCCCTGATGAGCCAGGATGATGGGGGCGTCGAGATTATCTCCCCAAAATCCGCAGCCGTTGCCAATACGCACTTGGTGAGTGGTGAGTGGTGAGTGGTGAGTGGTCTTTGACATGGATCGCTCTCGATCGAAGTATTACTCTATGGTACCATTCACCATTCACCATTCACCATTCACCATTCACCATTCACCATTCACCATTCACCATTCACCATTCACCACTCACCACTCACCACTCACCACTCACCACTCGCCATTCACTCTTGCGTTGCCAAAGCAATCGCCAACCGGCAGGCCTTTTCAAACTCAGACAGGTCGACATATTCTCCGATAGCGTGAATGTTGTTCTGTCCTGCCCCGAACGTGATCGTGGGAATAGCGTGCCGAACCATCCAGTTGGCATCCAGTCCGCCATTGCCGATTCGCAGACTCGGCTTCAAGCCGGCCATCTTGGCGGCGGAGACGGCATGGCGCACAACCGGGGAATTCTCCGCCAGCCGAAACGGATGGTACTCCAATCGGGATTGAAAACGGACCTTGGCGCCACGGCCGCGATGGTCGCGCACTTTGCTAGCGGCTTGACGAAAGGCTTCCCGGTAGGCGGCCGTTATCTTTTTGACGAAACGCGGATCATGACTGCGGGATTCGCCTTTGATGAAGGCATAATCCGTGACGACATTGGTCGCCTCGCCGGCGCTTTGCCCGTCTTTGCCGCCGACCACTCCCACGTTACTGGTCCCCTGCCTTCCCGAACGGTGGATCTTGCCAAACCAGCCGTCGCGGTGAACTTGCCCCATGGCCAGCGCGGCCACCATGGTGGCGCTGACGCCTTGCTCCGGATGCACGCCCGCATGCGAGGCCCGACCGAGAATTTCCACTTGCCAGCGCTCGGCGCCGACCGCGCCGACAGTGATCTCCGAGGCCGAGCGGCCATCCACGTTGTACGCCTCGATCGGATGACCCAAGTCTGCAGGGTCGACAAACCGCGCGCCCCATAAACCGCTCTCTTCTCGAACTGTGAAAAGCAATGTCAGCGGTGGATGCGGCCAGCCGCGCTCGATCAAAGTCGCCGCCAAGGTCACCAGGCAGGCAACTCCCGTGCGGTTGTCGCCGCCCAGGGCGGTCGGTCCGGCGGCCACAATCCGATTGCCTTTGCGTACCGGCTTGGCCCCCGCGCACAAAGGCACCGTATCCAAGTGCGTCATAAACATTCGCCGTGGTCCAGGACGAGTGCCAGGAAGCTTGACGATCAGATTGCCTGTCTCGGTGGGCAAGGGAATTCGCTCATTGGCATCATCAAAGGAAATTCCCCGGCGTGGAACCTCGGCTTGGATCAAAGCTTCGACTACTGCTTGGCCAATCGCTTTTTCGTGCCCGGTGACGCCCGGCACAACCAGAAAGCGCATGAGGCGCGACAGCGCTTTCGGGAGATCGAAATCCAGATCGGCGACAGACGAATTAGCTAAAGGGGTACTCGCCATGAGCCTATCCTGAACCTAATCTTGGGTCCTTTGAGTTTACAAAGGGCCTATTACGCCTTCAACATAGCGAGCAACATCCGTCTCTGAGCGGGGGGCGTAGGGTCCCTGAGGAAGCGCGATCGTCGATAGCAGTATCCTCGCTCAGGGGGCTTACTTCCCAAGCTCAGTCTAGCGATTCGCTTGATCCCTGGGGCGCGAAACGTAAATCTATCCTGCGTTCACGGGCTATGGCCATCACCAATATGTCGACCCTAGCGAAGCCACTCTCGAACGACATGACCTTCTCGGCACGCGCCGCGAAACCAAGCTACTGGCTGTGGATTCTCGGTCTGATCGGCCTGGATTATTTCAGCACGCTGGGTTACCAGCCATCGATTGCCTTCGAAGCGGCCGGGCCGTTGGCGCCCTTGGCGACGGTGGCGGTCGTTTTGATCACGTTTTGTGGCGCGCTGCCCGTGTATGCCTATATCACCGGCAAGTCGCCACACGGCCAGGGGGCCACCGGTCTTCTCGAACGACTGGTCCACGGCTGGTGGGGCAAGTTCCTGATCCTGATCCTGTTGGGGTTCGCCGCCGCCGACTTCGTCGTCACCCGTACGTTATCCCTGGCCGACGCGGCCGAACACATCGTTCGCAACCCCTCGCCCGCCTGGCAAGCGATGCTCGACTACCTGGCTCAGGGAAAAGAATCTTTGCGGCCCATCAACGGCGGCCGGGCCTGGCAAAAGACCCTCGATTTCTGGGATCGCCAGATGCTGGTGACCATCCTGCTCTTGGGGCTTTCCTTTCTGTGTTGGAAGTTTTTTGCCAAGGGCTTCACCGGTAAGGTGATTCTGGTTTCCGGCCTGGTGGTCGGCCTCTACTTGGCCGTCAATGGCGTGGTCATCGGCAGCGGCTTGTATTACCTGAGCGAACATTCAGAAATTCTGGATAACTGGCTCCATAGCCTTCGTCCCTGGCAGTGGGAAGGGACCTCATCGGTCATGCCCTGGACGGACTGGTTGACGATCGCCTTCATATGCGTGCTCTTGTTCCCCAAATTGTCGCTGGGGCTAAGCGGGTTCGAGCTGAGCATGGTTTTGATGCCGTTGATTCGAGGCAAGGTCAACGACGATCCCTATCAACCTCAGGGGCGAATTCGCAACACGCGGAAGCTGCTCGTCACCGCCGCCCTCATCATGGCTGTTTTTCTTCTTGGTTCGGCGTTGGTGACCACGACGTTAATCCCGCCCGAAGCATTCCACGACGAGAATGGAGCGAAAAACCGAGCGTTGGCCTACTTGGCTCACGGCGGACTTATGGCAAACGGGCACAGCGCCGTCCAAATCAGCCCGCTGTTCGGTCCGTGGTTCGGTACGCTTTATGACGTCAGCTCGGTGATGATCTTAAGTCTGGCCGGCACCAGCGTGGCCATGGGGCTGCGTGATTTTGTGCCGACCTATTTGCACCGGATGGGGATGGAGTTCGAATGGGCCCATAAGATGGGTGCCACGCTTTACATCTTCGCCCTCATCAATTTATACGTCACCCTGGTGTACCGCGCCAGCGTGACAGCCCAACGCGGCGCCTATGCCGCCAGCGTCCTGGTGCTCATGACCAGCGCCGGGGCAGCGACGGTCTTGGATCGCTGGAAAACTCGGAGCGGCTCCTGGCCGCGACGACTGCCGTGGTATTACTGCCTGGTCACGGTCGTCTTCGCCGTAACAGCCCTGGCGGTCATGATTCAGAATTCGAGCGGGCTCCATATTGCTTTTTGGTTCATTCTGACCATTGTGCTTATGTCGCTCTCGTCCCGGTTGCTGCGGACCAAGGAGCTGCGCTTCGAGGGATTTCAGTTTGCCGACGAGCAGTCCAAGTTTCTCTGGGACAGCCTGAAGTACCTGCAATTCCCGATCTTGGTGCCGCACCGGCCGGGCCGGTCCCCTCTTGCGACCAAGGAGGAGCGTATCCGCCAACGCCATCGACTGACGCCGGACATCCCCGTCGTTTTCATCGAAGCGAGCCTGGGAGACCCCAGCGATTTCTATCAAAGACCGCCCATGGAGGTGAAGCAAGAAGAAGGCAGGTTCATCCTGCACATCAGCCGATGCGTTTCCATCCCGCACGTGATTACGGCGGTGGCCTTGGAATTGTCGCAAGCCGACCACGTTCCGGAAATCCACTTTGGCTGGTCCGATGAGAATCCGCTGGCGGCCAACTTGAACTTCATCCTGTTCGGCCAGGGCAACATTCCCTGGATGGTCCGGGAGCTGATCCGCAAAGCCCAGCCCGACCCGGCCAAACAGCCCCGAATCGTCATCGGTTAACAGGTGAGTCAGAGTCCCCTCCAGTTTCAGAGCCCCGACCGTTTCAGAGCCCCGACCGTTAGGGAGTGGGGCAGCGAGGGTCCTGGCCCAAACTTGAGGCACATTCCACCGCCTGATAGGATGAGACGAAAGCGTTGTATTTTCCAGAGCCCCGAGGTCCCCGATACCTCCTGCAGCCATGTTCAAATTCAAGAAACAAACCTACTCGGAAGACATGTTCGCCGATACGCGCATGTCCTTCGGCGATCACCTCGAAGACCTGCGCACCCACTTGTGGCGAGCGATCAGCGGTTTCTTGATCATCATGGTCGGGGCTCTGAAACTGGAGGGGACTCTGACTCACCTGTTAACCGATGACGAT
>Ga0207114_1137_pt1 | contig 19506 bp, 14 predicted proteins | sample Alteio_BWMinHeat_70_FD_153560 | JGI IMG/M metagenome (GOLD analysis project Ga0207114, IMG submission 153560) | Enriched cells from forest soil in Barre Woods Harvard Forest LTER site, Petersham, Massachusetts, United States -... | ecosystem: Environmental > Terrestrial > Soil > Temperate forest >... | reverse complement strand
GTCGTCCGGTACGTGGGACCTGTTGGCTCCCTTACTGAAAAAGCATGGCCATACTGTGATCGCACCGGTACTCAGCGGCCTGGGCACCGACCAAAGCCTTCTGTCTCCCGAGATCACGCTGCGGCAACACATTGAAGACGTTGCCCGCGAGTTGTCGAAGTGCCCGGACCCAGTGATCCTCGCCGGTCACAGCTACGCAGGAATGATCATCAGCGGTGTGGCCGAGACCAACCCTGCTCACGTGCGGCGATTAGTTTTCCTGGATGCCTTCATCCCGGAAAATGGCCAAAGTGTACTGGACCTGCTTCCGCCCGAGATCGGCGCCCATTTCCGCGGCATCGCGCAGGAGTATGGCGAGGGCTGGCGTTTGCCGGGTGGCGAAAGTCAACTTGATCTCTGGGGATTGAAGCCAGGCACCGCGCGAGATTTCGTCCGTGCCCGGCTCTGTGATTTCAGTCTGCGCTGCTTTGAGGAGCCGCTTCCTCTTCCCGCCAATCGGAAGGCCGGTATTCCGGCTACCTTCATCAGCTGCGTTGCCGAGGGATATCCGGCAAAACCAGCGTTCGCGCCGTTTGCTGCAAAAGCCCGAGCTTCCGGCTGGGAGGTCGCCGAAGTACAGACCGGCCACGACTGTCATGTCGAACGTCCGGACGAAGTCGCGAGCATTCTGCTGTCGGCCGCACGGTAACAGAGAGATCCTTCCACCATCGCCGGCAATGATCAAAAAAAATGGCCCCATTGCTGGGGCCACGTTTCAGAGGCTACGGATTTGGTGGGCTTGTCAGGAAAGGCGATGCAAGACTCCGTTCCGCCAGCCGGAACGGTTCGGGTAGTGACGCGGAGAATCGAAGAGAGTGTAGGTCATGTTGCTTGAGTTTGCGGCCTCTTATTACTCTGAATAGAAGCATTTGCCGCGCCAAAACTCGAAACCCTGTGATCCTGAGCCCGGCGCTACATAAACGAAAGACGAGTAAGGACTTAGTTGGTGATTGAATGTTGCGCCGCGGGTGGGTTTGGAAATCGAAGGAAAATCGGAAGTGCAGAACAATGCATATTCAATGCACTCGCCTACCAAACCCCACAAACACCAAGCCCATGGCGGGTTCTGACCAGCCATGGGCGAGGATGAGAGGATGAAAGGAAAGTTTTTACTCTCTAGCTGTTGCCAGCGACCGTGCGCAGTTTCCCCGGCAAAAAGTGATAGGGAGGCCAGGGACCGCTGATCGTCACTTCGCAGTTCTTCAACTGCTTGGCGGCGGTCGAGTAGCGGTTCTGGTACTTTTCCACGCTCTTGGCGTCGATCAGGTGGGCGATGTCGATCAACATGCCCTCGGGCGCGACTTTTTTGCAGCTGACTTCTTCCTCCAGCGGGTTGAACAGCTTGTGCACCTGGACCGACAGAGCCCGAGCCTTGGTCTGGCGTTCGCGCTCGCGCGATGCCTTCACCTTCAGCTTCGACAGGTAGTCGCCGCCGACCGTGTCGGGCAGTTCGATATCGATCATGGCCTCGCGCAGCGAGCCATCCCGGACGACCAGCTTGATATGCATTTCGGACTTTCCGCGCAGCTTGGCGACGCTCAGGCCGAAGGCGCGCCGGTTGACCCGGACCGCCTGCCGAAGCGCGTCATCGCTGTCGAAAATGGTGCCGAATTTGAAAGGTAGGACGGTGGAGTTGCGGAAGCAGTTGCTGACCACCCGCGCGTGCTCGATCGCGGACTTCTGGTCCAGTTCACCTGCTGCGTGGTCATATTCGCTGACGATTACCGCGAATTCACCACTCGGATAACTCAGAACCGCAGCGCCGTTCACTCCTTGAACGCCCTCTAACAGGAAAGGGCGGCGAGTGCGGGTTCCATTGGGAAGGGTTTGATGCTCGGTAAGACAATACGCGTACCACGCCATGTTGAACTCTCCGAACCGGGATGGAGGCGGACCGAGCCACCTCTCACGTCGAGTTTTTCGCCAAAGCTTGTACAGCGATTTTGGAAGTATGGAACCGGGCGGTACAGGGCTTACTAAACTGGGAACGCTTTACAGCCGCATTCCCTAAATGCATATTACTTTGGGCATGTACTAAAATGCAACTTTTTCTTTGCGAAAGGCATCGAAAACCTTCATTTCCCGCCGCCACTGCGTTTGAGTGGCCTAGATCCGGAACCATCAAACCGACCCTTAACGGTTAGTTGGCGCGTCGATTCCCGAATCTAACCGCCAAAATTCGTGTCGTCGGTTATGGAGGGGCGAGCCACCCGGCACGACACTACTTTCCTGCGGCGGAGCGGTTCGTCCGTTCCTGCAACGCGAGCAGAACCACGCGCAGCATTTCGTCCCAGGGCGCAGGTTTGCCGGTCCAGATTTCGAACTGCCGCGCCGCCTGGTGCGCGAACATCTCGATCCCCGGGATGATCTGGGCGCCCCGCTCTTTGGCCAGCTTCAGAAAGCGGGTTTCGGCGGGATCATAAACCATATCAAAGACATAGCGGGCGTTGATCTCGTTCTCCTGCAGCGGGGTTTCGCGGGTGTTCCCCATGCCAATTGGAGTGGCATTGATGATGACGTCGAAGGCCAGCTTCTTCAGGTCAGGGCGCTTGATGATGCGGGCGTGAGCCTGGTGGGCCAGTTTCTTGGCCGGGCCGGCGGTGCGGTTCAGAATGTAGACTTCCGACCCTCGTTCCTTGAGTCCAAAGACAGCTGCGCGGGCCGCGCCCCCGGCTCCAATCACCAGAATCCGGGCCCCTTCCAGAGTATTCAGACGGCGTTCCAGAGGACGGACGATGCCGGACGCGTCGGTATTAAAGCCATACAGCTTGCCGTCTTGAGCCCGGACGACCGTGTTGCACGCGCCGATCTTGGTGGTGTGCGAATCCGTGTTGTCGAGATGCGGCAGGATCGCTTCTTTGTATGGCATGGTCACGCTGATGCCATGGATGGGAATCTCGCGCACGCAGGTCAGCAGATCCTTCAGCGTCTTGGCGTGCAGCGCCAGATAAACCGCATTCACGTTCTCGCGCCGGAAGGCCGCATTCATGATGGCGGGAGAAAGCGAGTGCGCGACGGGATCGCCGACGACTCCGTAGACTCGCGTGGCCACGTCCACCCGCTCAATACGATAAACATTTCGCAATTCCTGTGCGGCCACCTGGCCTGGCGCGGTCTCTTCGCCGGCAATGGCAGAGGCAAAGGTGAACACGCTTCCCGCGCGCACGCCCAGAACGCGGCTGATGATGCCCTGTTCGCCCATGCACATGCCGATGAGCGAATGCCGGTCGCCCTCCCGCGCCAGAAATTTGATCATGGTCACGTTGTCGGCGAGCGTGGTGGCTGTGCTGACGACTTTGTAGAAGTCCGCCGGGTAGGCGAGCATTTTTTCCAGGGTCTCGTCCAGCTTCTTCGTTGCCCGGAAATCGTGGAAAGACAGAATCAAGGCGGCGCGCGTGCGAAGCTTCTGGAGTTGTTCGGGCTTGCACTTCGCGGCGGTTTGCAGCTCAACATCCACCAACTGGCAGCCTGCCGCGGAAGCTTTGCTCAGAACGTCCAACTGCGAGGCAATGGAGCCTCGAAACTTACCTCCGCTGGCGACGCGGCGGCAGGTGGCGATGACTACGGTCCCGGGATGGGACTCCATGAACCGCTTGATTCTGGGAAGCGCCAAGCCGGGCTTGGACAGGTAGTCCAACCTGAACTCCAGAAAGGGGTTATCCCGAACGAGAGCTTCGGCTTTCTCGGCTATCTCGTTGGGATCGGAACCGATGACCGCCACGCAGACTCGCGGCAATCGCAGAGGCAGAAGACGGGGCGCGTAAGCGGGAGCAGAATTCATCGTTCGGGATTCAGAAAAGTCCGTCGCTCAGAAGCCCGGTTCGGGACACATACTGCTCCGGACACATACTGAATGACGGCGAATTATTACAGGGCCTTAATTACTTATGCAACAACGGATTACTAGTCGGCGCGAGAAAAAACGAGAAAAACCAGAAAAACCCCGCTCCAAGGGTGCCCAACACCCTCGTAACCTTGACCCACCCTTACCTACTTGTTACCTTCCGGCTGAAGCCTTTTCCTTTCTGGCATTTGGCTTCTTCTCGCACTTAACTAGGGAGGGGGACGCATTACGGTGCTCCCCGGAGGTAACATGAAGAAAACAGGACTGTTCGTGTTGTTGCTCGCGACCGCGGCTTGGGCGCAGAACGGCGCTGACGGGAATCCATTCGAAGCCCCTCAGGGAACTTCGCCGACTACCAACAGCTTTCCCACCCAGCGGGTTCAGACGCCTACCTACGCCGACTTATATTGTGCTGGATTTATCAGCAAACAGACCCTTCCTGACGCCAACTTCGTGGCCGGTGGACTGCAAACCCCTACGACGACGAAGTTCAAGACTGGCGACATGATCTATCTCGAGGGGCGCGGCTATAGCGCGGGAGCGGAGTACGAGGTCGTGCGCGCCCTGCGCGACGTCAACGAATATGAAACCTTCCCTGGACAAGCCAAGATGCTGAAACAAACCGGGCAGCCCTACGAGGAAGTTGGACGCGTGAAGATCATTGACACGCGCAGCAAAGTCGCGATCGGGCAGGTCGAATATTCGTGTGACGGCATCAATCCCGGCGATACGGCGATTCCATTTGCGGAGAAGCAGGCCGTGACTTTCCACACGCCGATTCATTTCGATCGCTTCCTGCCGGCCAGCGGCAAACTTTCCGGCCGCATCGTGATGGGAAAAGATTTCGATTCCGTGCTGGGTACCGGGCACAAAGTTTATCTCAACATCGGCGCCAACCAGGGCGTGAAGATCGGCGACTTCTTCCGCGCGGTGCGCTCGTATGAGGTCGATCTGAGAGACCCCGTGGATTCCTTGTCGTTCAAGGCCGCGGTTTCCGAAGACACCCAGAAAAAGACGCCTTCGGTCGACCCCACCATGTTCACCAAGGGGAACGGCCCGGTGATTCACGTGCGAGACTTGCCGCGGAGAGCGGTGGGCGAAATCGTAATACTCAGTGTGACCAACACCACGGCGACCGGCATGATCGTGTTCGCTTTGGAAGATGTGCATGCCGGCGACGGCGTGGAAGTGGATCAGGTGCAGTAGCGTCACGGAAGCGTTACCGAACAGTCTGGAACCGGGGACGGGCAACCGTCCCCGGTTTTATTTTGGGGCGGGAAAAATGGATGTCGGTGAGTGTAACGGCGACTTTGTAACACTCACCATAGCAGCCAGCAAGCAGCGAGGCTCGCGGCCACAGACGTTATTAGCAGGTACTTCGTCCACGTCGGGACACCAGTTCGCGTGAACAGGAAGCACAAGAGCAAGAGTGTGAGTGCAAGCAGCGTCAACGCGAGCATCCCGTTGTGAGCGTGGCGAATCAGTTCAGATTGGGCACGCCTTAGTTCTGCCAGCTGCCTATCGCAGTCTCCGGGAATCTGGCACACAATGGATACAGACTGGAAAACATTTTTCGGGCCGCGTAACCATTTAAGCGCCGCGAACAGGCTAACGGGAACGGCAATGGCCAAAAATCCAGAAGTCCCTCGCAAACGGTTATACGGTGAGTCTGTCATCACCCTCGCATATACGCTGACCTGCTGGACGAGTCAACTGACGTAACCAGGCCTTCACACTCGGGAACCCTAGTTTCGCCTGAAGTCGAGCCAGATATCCCGCAGCGGAACAGGCGGCGCGGAGGTTGCATCGCTGTTCTCAGGGGCTGAACAATGTGCTGAAAAACTCAGTTGGTCGAAGAAGAAGGACGACGAGGGCTGAAGCCCAGATTAACTTTCAACGGCTTACGCGGCCCTAAAGGGCCGCTCTTCCACGGTAGTTTTTTCAGCAAACTGTAAAGCCCACGAATAATGTAGACGCTGGCGGCACGGCTGAAGCCATGCCCTTCCCAAGCCCATTTATGCGATCGGCTTTATGCTGAGTGTTTCTCCCCGAATACTTCCGCAGTGAAGGCCTCGATGGTCGCACCGTTCTTCCACGCATCCAGGGGCAGACCGGCTTTGCGGCAAGTTTGTTCGAGGAAAGTCGTGCGGTCCCAGTGATGTTCGGTGGGCACTTGCGGCAGGAGCAGTCCGCGATGTCCGGCCATCGTGATGAGCAGGCCGTGGCGGCCGATCTCGATCGCTTCGGCCGAAATGGGTTGCGGCGGCGACAGGATGCTGAGTTCGATTTCTAAATCGCGCGCTTCCAGCAGAGTTACGGGATGGAAGCGTGTGTCCTCAAAAGCGGCGGCCCGCGCGGTATCTGCGACGGCGCGATATACCGGACTTACGGGCAAGACATAGCCCACGCACCCGCGCAACTGGCCGCGCCGGTAAAGCGTGGTGAAGGCTCCGCGCGGTTCGGTGAGATGCTCGGTGGGCGGGTCGAGCGGAATCTTGCGCTCTTCGAGAGCGGAGAGAATGGACTCGTGGGCCAGGCGAAGCAGCAGGTCGCGCTCGTCTTTATTGAAATTAAATTCAAGGCGATTCAATTCAACGGGCGAGAATTCACTCTGCGGGCTTTCACTCTGCGAGCTTTCACTCTGAGAGGACTGCCCAGACTCCACGGCGGCGGGACTAGGTCGAGGCAGCGACATCGCGGTCCGCTTGCGCCGGCGGCACTGGTTTCCTACGTCGGCTGAGGATGAAGGCGCGGCGACGGCGCTTCACCACGCGCCGGTCAATCTTCGACCAGAAGGCGACAAAGTAGTCGACCGCCGACACCAGCGAAACACACACCATGAACCAGATCGCTACCAGCGCGATCCAGTGGATGGGGAAGACGTAATTGCCGAACACCATCCACTCTTTCCAGCGATGGTCGAGGATCACCGCGACCACCGAGACGATCTGCACTACCATTTTGAACTTACCCAGTTCGCTGGCTTCGATGGTGAAGCCCTCGGACGCTGCGATGGAACGCAGGCCGCTGACCAGGAACTCGCGCCCGATCACGACCACGGCAATCCATGCCGGAACCAGGCTGGGGTTCAACTGCACGAGAGTAACGAAAGCCGCCGCGATGAGAAGTTTGTCGGCCAGCGGGTCGAGCAGAATTCCCATGGTGGTGACCTGTCCGCGTTTGCGGGCCAGGTAGCCGTCAATTCCGTCGGTCATGGACGCGGCGATGAAGATCGCCGAAGCCAGCAGTTCCCGTTCGCCAGCGACGCCATTGAACCGGGGGCTCAACAGAATCCACATCAGCAGAGGAATGCTGAAGATACGGATCAGCGTGATGGAGTTGGGCAGGTTCACACTACGGGGATGCAGGGACCAGCGATCCACTTGATTATCCTCCACGCGGCAAGGGAACGCAATGCACGGGAGGGTAGTGCTGCGCAGAGCGAAGCGCGACTGGATGTTACGCGCCCTTGTGCACGACAGCCCAACTGATGATCGGAGCGAGGGCGTTGTCTTCCGGTTGCAGCGATGCACCAAGAAATCCGCCCAGGATGTCAACTTTGTCTCGGGAACCGTCAGGCATCTGCAAATTCACCGGTGCCCGCGAGAGCCCACTGGGAAAAGCCTTCACAGGGACCCCATAATTCGTCATCGGACCATGAGTGTCTGGAGGCAGCCAATTCGTTCGTTCCTTGCCCAGAAGCTGGTTGCGATAGCGGGCGGGCGAGTCGCACAAACCTCGTCCCTCACGGGAAAAGTCGGCTTCTTCCCTAACAGGCGCACTGAATAAATAAGGGAACAGGTCAACGATCCAACCCGTGGCCAGATCCGTCACGTAGACCTTTCTCGGCTTGTAGATGGCCTGCCAGAACGAGGAGTCTGGGTCGCCCTTCGCGGTTGCGACGAACTGATCGAGGATGGGCGCCAGCCTCGCCGTCCACCATCCGAGATCGTAGGTCGCAAGCACTTCGATGCGCTCCCTGATCCGCTGCCAATCGTCCGGCGTTCCTTCGAGAGTGATGTTGGGAATCCCGCATATGCAACGCATTGTGTAGTCGAAGTAGCGCTGGTAGGTATCCAGGAGCGCCACCTCGCAAGCGGTCTTGATCGTGGGGGTGGTGGTGGAAAACTGGCAGAGCAGCGTCTCGTACAGTACGGCATCGGACTGGTCCCGGATCTGCGAGGAGAGCTGGCTGATCAGCTCCGGCCAGCATTCGGGATCAAGCGATTTGGTCTCGACGATCAGCTCCTTTTTCCCTTCGTGCCTCACGACGCGGCCCCGCAGCGCCTCCGCATGTTCTTGCAGGTGGTGTCCGAAGCCTTGCATGATGGTCAGCCAGATGCAGTCCGGCGACAGAACTAGAGGGCGATGATCGCTGAACGCCAGGTCGACCGCCTGGATCAGCGGATGAAGAAAGGTTTGTGTTACCGCCAGTTGCCTGGCAATGGGCGGCGATCCGGTGAGGTGTCCGGTGGTGGATCCGGTGAAGGATAAGGACCGCATCGAGAAGCGGAGGGGTCTTCGCGGCTCATCTGCCGAGGACTGCTCAGCGTATCCCTCCGGCGCTATGGCCGGGATGTCCTGGTTCGGCATAATCAGGATCGAGGCGTTCCCTCGAATCTCAAGGCTTTCTCCGAGCGTTCCCAGCCATAGCCGATCGGAGGCGCGAATGACGTCGTCCACAGGGAAAGTTATGCCCTTCGGGTGGCGCACCACCGGACCGAGTTTCTTGCTTGGCGGCATTTCGCGTTGCTCGCTGTTCGGCCGCGAAACCGGTGGGCTGGGAGCAGGCTCCATGAGGCCTAGCCTGGTGATATAGCCGCTCTTCTCAGTGCTGCCGAGAAGTGACTTCAAGCGATCGAACATTTGGGCACCTCGATGGTGAGAGGAACCTGCCGGGTCTGACGGCGTTGTCGTTCTCCGTTATTACTTTGCCGGTGTCGTTTTGTCGGCCTTCGCCTGCTTGGCGATGATCGAGTCCTTGATCTTGTCGTAGGTAGCCTGGGGAATGATCTTCTTCTGCACCAGTTCATTTTTGGCGCGATACGGACGGCCGTCGATGATCTTCTGCGAATAGGCGTCGCCGATTCCCGGCAGCGCCTTGAGCTGATCCTTCGTCGCCGTATTGATGTCGAGCTTGTCGGCCGCCGCTGGCTTCGCCGCTGATGCCGGCGCGGCCGTGGCTGCCGGTTTTGCAGCCGGTGCCGTTCCCTGCGCTGCTGCAAGGCCATTGACCAGGGAAAGCGCGAAGACCAGGACCGCAATTTGTGCCATCAATTTTCTTTCAACGGATTTCATCGATTCTCCTTCCGAAACCTCTTTCTAAGCTTTCCGCGCCCCATTTCTCGCGCGTGTTTTGCGCGAGAAGTGGGGTCGTTGACTTTTACGCGTAAATGCCGCGCTGGCGAATGGTGTAGGCCACGCGGTCGATCGCCAGCATGTAGGCCGCGATGCGATTGTTGACCTGGTGCGTTTCGGCGTAGCGCACTACGTCTCCGAACGACGACTTCATGATTTCGTCCAGTTGCTCGTTGACCACCGACTCTTTCCAGAAGTAGCCCTGGCGATCCTGCACCCACTCGAAATACGAAGTGGTCACGCCGCCGGCGTTGGCCAGAATGTCGGGGATCACGAAGACACCTTTGTCGGTGAGAATATCGTCGGCAGCGGATGTTGTCGGCCCGTTCGCTCCCTCGGCCAGGATGCGGCACTTCACGCGGTCGGCGTTGCGGCTGGTGATGACATTCTCAGTGGCGGCAGGAATCAGAATCTCGCAGTCTTCGACGAGCAGATCGGCGGTCTCCGCCTTCTCGGCGCCGGGGAAGCCATGCACGGTGCCATTCTTCTGGCGGAAGTCGACCAGAGCTTTCAGGTCGATGCCATTCTTGTTGTGCAAGCCGCCGCCGACTTCGGCGATGCCAATCACCTTGTATCCCGCCTGATGCATCAGCAGCGCGGCATTCGATCCCACGTTGCCGAAGCCCTGCACGATGACGCGCGTCCTGGAGCGATCGAGGCCGAGCTTGGCGCAGGCCTCGTCGCACACGATCATCACGCCACGGCCAGTGGCTTCGCGGCGTCCACGGGAGCCCCCGATGTTGATCGGCTTCCCGGTAACGACTGCGGTGACCGTCTGGCGCATGTGCATGGAGTATGTGTCCATCATCCATGCCATAATTTGTTCGTTGGTGTTGACGTCGGGGGCGGGAACGTCTTTTTCGGGGCCGATGAATTCGATCAGCTCGGAGGTGTAGCGCCGCGTCATGCGCTCAACTTCGCCCATCGACATTTTGTGGGGATCGCAGATTACTCCACCCTTGGCTCCGCCGAAGGGAATGTTGACCACGGCGCATTTCCAGGTCATCCAGCTGGCCAGGGCGCGCACTTCGTCGAGCGTGACGTCGGGCGCGTAGCGGATGCCGCCCTTGGCCGGACCGCGGGCGATCGAATGCTGCACCCGGAAGCCGGTGAAGACTTCGAGGTGGCCGTCATCCATCTGCACCGGGATGTAGACCGTGAGCTCCCGGTTGGGATAGCGCAGAACTCGCCACAGGCCCTCGTCAAGATTGAGTTTCTGGGCAGCCAGGTCAAACCGTGCCCGCTGCGACTCCCATGGATTGCTTTCTTTATCCACGTGCGGGGGCGTCATCGTTGTCGTCATAGAAGTGATCTCCGGAATGAATGCAGGTCGGGTTTGGCCGCTGCCGGGAGGGGACCGGTCGGAGCGGGCAAACGTTTCGAGTATATGAGCGGGGGTGGTTGGGAAGCAAGGCGAAGGTCCAGATGGAATCCCATTGTGAAACTGGCACTAACCAGGTCCGCCGTAGCACGACTTACCCGTCGCATGACCTACAAGGAAGCTGCGTCACGGGGCTGGTGGCAGAGCCGCAAGCTTTTTTCTTATATCCGGAGCGGCTTTGGAATTGGGGGCGAGTTCCAGGAATTTTTTATAATCCTTCCGGGCCATCGAGCCAGTGGCATCGCGATTGAGCCGGGCAAGGGCATCGCCCCGATTCAAGTAGGCGATGGCTCGTTTAGGGTCGATCTCGATTGCTTTTCCAAACCATTCGATGGAAAAGTCCAACTCGCCTTCTTTGAAGTAGGCAAAGCCGGCATTATTGGGATACTCCGCATTGCTGGGATCGAGGTCCGCCGCCTTAATAAACACCTCTCTCGCGTCCTTGTATTTTTGCTTTCGCATCTGCGCCATGCCGTCCTCATTCAGTTGGGCCGCGTTCTGAACCATGGTGAGAGGTGATTCCCCGCCTGCATTTTTCTCAACCGGAACGTAGGCTCCGTTCACCAGTTTGAAGACACGGTCTTTGCCATCCGGTACCCAACGCTGCACCGCAATCTCGACGGGGCCATGCTTGCCTTGTGGAATTACCGCGTCGCCCACGTTGATTTCCTCGCCGACGATCGCGCACACTCCGTCTGTCTGATCAAAAGGAGAGCCGGGCGGCACGGAACACTTTTCCTGACGCGTAGTTTCATGGCCTTCCTTGTCAAAGATCACCAGTTCGTCCGGGGAGCAGTTGCGTACCCCGCAGGTTGCCGAATGCCACAGCAGTTCGTCCCATCCGTCGCCGTTTACATCAGCCAGTTGTAACTGTCCGTGAGCGTTCAGCAAGGGGGAATCCCACAGCACTTGGTATTTCCCATCGCGCATCTCTCCGTAAATGATTCTCCCCGCTGCGCCGGCAGGCCAATCTTCCATTAACACGACCACCGAGTCCGGCCCATTGGGCTGCAGTTTAGCTTTGTAGAAGCGGAAGTATGGACCGACCTCGACCTCATCGTCCGCTCCAGGAGCGCGTTGCGGCCTGCCATTCATCGTCAGATCTGCTGGAGAAAGCGTTTGGACTGGGGCTAAAGGGACGGTCCTCGCAGATTTCAATATTTCCGGAAGCAGCGCCCGCGCCTCCGCTTCTGAAATATTTTCAACAGATTCCACCTTTGGATCGAACTTAATCCGCTTCCATCGCTGCTGCTCGCGGTACGGCCATGCGCTGAACTCCATGCCGGGAATAATGTAAACCCATTGCGCCGTTTCGAAGATTCGAATGCCTTCGGCTTGTGCTCCATCGGGCACGAAGAACAGTTTCGCCACGTCGGAGTCGAGCAACTTCGCAATCTCATCGCGCGTACTCGGGCAGGGCAGATCAGCCACTGGAGGAAAAGTAATACGTTCACTCACAGGTTCCCAGTGTCCATCGACCACTCGGGCCGGTCGCCCGATCGTGATCGGACGATTCCCATAGAGTACGGTGTTGGGAAACCCCGCAGCATATTTTCCAAATACTCGTTGCATGCACTCGAGCATCTTGTCCTGACCGGAATAACCGTAATGTGTGACCAGAGTCGAAGCACCGCTCGACTGCGCCAGCAGAGGCGCCAGTGCCAGAGCGTGAACGGCTAGCAAGCACATTAAGTTATGGCAGGGTGTGCGGTGCATAAGGGTTTGCCGGGTTGCTCCATCCTTGCTTTTTTTGCAAGGCGGGTACGGATGCTGCCGTCATCATGTTTCTCCAAAGTCAAGTTTACTCCGCATGCTCCCATGTCCACGAGAGTCGACATTCTTCCCGCAGGCTAACTTCCTGCAAACACTACTGCACGAGAATGCGCAGCCGCAGAGTCAACAACTTGCGCGTTCCGCCGGCGGGGAAATTGGTCAATTGCCGTTAAGCGGTACTTTGCGCTGCAGGTCGTCGATGAAGTTTTCGAGGAAGATCACATGGCCCGCATCCTGCTGCGTCGAGCCCCCGGCAGAAGTGGCGATGGAGAGGCGCTTGCCGTCCGGGGAAACATCGTATTGGGCTCCCACCGAGCCGCTCAGCGTGAGAGCTACACTCTGTGCCGACCAGACACGCGGCTTCTCCGCGACGAAAGTATCACCCTTGCCTGCGTAACTGGCCACCATAATCCGATCGTCCGGGACATCAAAGTAAAACAGGTCTTTGCCGCTTTGAGAAAAGATGGGAGCCGTGCCGCCGTTGGTTGAGATTTGCCACTGACCGCCTTTGTCCGGAAAGGCACGTACGAAGACCTGGGAGCTTCCCGACTCGTTGGAGCTATATGCCAGCCAATGTCCGTCGGGGGAAAAGCTCGCACCGCGGTCCCCAAAAATCGTACGCTGGAACAACTCTGGTTTCCCGGCCTTTAATTTTTCTCCTTCTCGTTCCACCGGCACGGTCCAGAGTTCGAATCCTTGCGAACCCGATTGATAGAAGGCAAGAGTCTTGCCATCCGGTGAGACAGCTGCGGGATATTGGAATTCCTTGCTCTGGGTCAATAACTCGGGCCGGCTGCCCCCATCCGAGCGTGCAAACGACATCCCGTCGCCCGCCTGATAAATAATGTAGCGGCCGTCGGGTGTCCACACCGGGTGCGTTCCATTCTTATCGGCGCTCAGTGGCGACAACGTATCCCGGTGAATGTCGTAGATCCAAATCCCGGACCTCGAGTCATCGTTCGCCACCGCGAGGCGCTGGCCATCGGGAGAGAAGTGGGGATTTACGAAGAGACCAGGCTTGTCGAGCATCGGTTGCGACTTGCCATCCGCATCCAGCCATTGGATCACGACACGCGAGGCATCGATCTCGCGGCTCCTGTACACCAGCATTCCGGTGCGCGAAAAGCTCAGCTTGGCCGAGCCAAACATTGCAGAATAAGAAACTTGCTGCAACACGGGTATGGGCGAGCCAACGGTCTCCAGTTTCTCCGGGTCGAATCGAACCGCGAACAGTGTTCCCCGGCTCACATAGGTCAGGTAGCCCTTATCTCCGGAAGCAGCCAGATACCGCCCAAAGGTTCCTCCGGTCTGCAATACCTTCCTGCGGTGGTCCGCCAGCGAGACCACTTCAATTTTCGCGTCGTCGAAACCGATCGTGTGAGTTTCCGATGTGAACAGAACTGCTTTTGCCCCGGGCAGGACTTGCGGCCAGCGATGCGTCCGGTCGTCTCCTTCAAGCTCGGTGATTGGCGTGGGAGTACCGCCGGTGGAGGGAACGCGTGACAGTCCACCCGAGACGCGCAGGCTCGCGATGATGTTGCCGTCCTCACCCCAATCGGCGCCGGTGTAAGAAGAAGCGGCGTCGCACAAAGGGATCTCGGCACCGCCCTCCACCGAAATTTTCCTGACCTTTCCGCCGGCGATAAAACCGATCCACTGACCATCGGGAGAAAAGAAGGGACTGGTCGCGCCCGCCGTGACGCTGAGTTCGGTGGCTCCCGGTTGATCGAGCCTGCGCGTGAAGAGATGGACGCGGGAAAGGTAGGCGATGCGGGTGCCGTCGGGCGAAATAATGACGTCGGATCCGCCCAGGGCATTCAGGGAAACATCGCGGCCTAGATCCACGTCCAGGCGCACCAGCGGCTTCAATTCGGCGGAGCGATTGGCACGGTAGGCGATCCAGGATGCGACTGCTGCGACCAGAGCCAGCACGGCCACGCCAATCCAGGGCAGGGAATGACGGGGTCCGCCAGAGCTGTTTGAGGCGCTGGCTTCGCTGGGAGCTTGTGCGATCCATTCCAGTTCGGTTTTCAGATCGCGAGCGTTTTGCCAGCGGTTTTCGGGATCCTTCTCGAGACAACGCTTCAGCAGCCGGTCTAATGCTAGCGGGGCGACGTCGCCAATCGACGGGGCCGGACGCTCCATGATTGCGGCAATCACCGTGGCCGGAGAAGAGCCATCAAACGCGCGCTTGCCGGTCAACATTTCGTAGAGCACCAATCCGAAGGAGAAGATGTCGCTGCGTGCATCGATCTCCTGCCCGGTGGCCTGTGACTGCAATTGTTCGGGCGACATGTAGTAGAGCGTGCCGACGATCTCGTTCTTGCCGGTGAGCGCCATGGTCAGTGTGGCGTCGCTCGGTGGATTCGGGCCCGGTCCGATTTTGGCGAGCCCGAAGTCGAGCAGCTTGATTCCGGTCTTCGTGACCAGAATATTTGCGGGCTTCAGGTCACGGTGGGTGATGCCTTTGCGATGCGCCGCATCGAGCGCATCGCAAATCTGTGCGGCATACTTCAGCGCCTGCTGCAGGGGCAACGGTCCCTTCAGGGGCATGCCCTCGATGTATTCCATGACAAGGTAGTTCGGCCCGACATCATGCAGGGTGCAGACGTTGGAATGGTTCAGGGAGGCGACCGCATGCGCTTCGCGTTCGAAGCGCTCGGAGAACTGTTCGTTGGAAACCTTGATGGCGACGATGCGATTCAGCCGCGTGTCGCGGGCCTTGTAGACTTCTCCCATCCCGCCGGCGCCCAGGGGCGCGGTGATCTCGTAGGGGCCCAGCCGAGTTCCGGGAGGCAAGGGCATAAGGTCGAACGATTGTACCGCGCGGCATGAGCCCGCGTTTTGGCTCGTGATGTTTTAACGGCGGCACGCCATTTTAAGCTGACGGTAAACAGGCATCCTTAGTGCAGCCACCGGGGCTTGTGACGATTCGCCCGCGATTTTGCACCGCATTCGCCCGCCACTGATCTAATCTTTTCTAGTTCTTCGAGGTGCGACGTGCAATTGAAACCCTTCCTGCTGGACATGTGGCTGGCCCGCTACGAGCACGACATCGAATTCAACCTGGCCGCCAGCGAAGGGCCGCGCTGGACCCTGAATGAGATTCTGAGTCTCGCCAGTGAGGAGGAGCGGGAGCGTTTCCTGAATCACAAATTGGCCTACAGCCGCCCGGCAGGAGCCGATGGATTACGCGCGGCGATCGCCGACATGCAGGATGTGAGTGTCGACACGGTTCAGGTCGTGACCGGTGCCTCGGAGGCGCTGCTTGTTCTGTTTTGGCTGGCCGCGGAGGCTGGAGCCAACGTTATCCTGCCGCAGCCAGGTTATCCGCCATTTTCCGCGCTGCCCGAATCGCTGGGGATCGAGACTCGCTACTACGGTCTTCGGAAGGAGAACGGGTTTCGTTTCGATCTCGACGAGATCAAGCGACTGGCGGATCGAAATACAAAGTTGATTCTGGTGAATAGTCCTCACAACCCCACGGGCGCAACGATTAGCGATGCGGAACTCGACAGCCTGCACGACTTCACCGGCGCGTCTCGTGAAATTCAACTGGTCAGCGATGAGGTGTACCACCCTATTTATCATGGCCAAGCGACAAGATCGGCTTCCCGTCTGCCCTATGCCACCGTCATCCATGATTTCTCGAAGGCGTTTCCTTTATCCGGAGTGCGGACGGGTTGGATGATCGAGCACGACCCTAAGCGCCGCGAACTCTACTGGAATGCGCGCACCTATTTTTCCATTTCCAACAATACTGCCGGAGAAATGCTGGCGGAGATTGCCATGCGCCGCCGGGAGATTGTTCTGGGGAAAACGCAGGAAACCGCAACTGAAAATCTTCGGCGTCTAGCGTCGTTCATGTCTGAGCATCGTGAGACGCTGGGCTGGATTCCCCCGCGTGGCGGGTTGACCGCGTTCCCATGGCTAATCAGTGGAGAGAACAGCCGCCCCTTTTGCCAAGCGGCTGCGGACCGGGGCATTCTGCTCGCCCCCGGGGATTGTTGGGATGCGCCCGCGCATTTTCGTCTGGGGTTCGCGGCGATGACCGACAAGTTTCCCGCCGCCCTGGCAAGGCTGGGAGAATTTGTTAGGAGCTGGTCAGCCGCGAACGTGACCAAGTCATAGCGAAATCTGCTTTGCTGCAGGAACGTTGTACGTACAAACGCTACAGTAGAATCTCCATCCCCTCGGCGGCGGCGCGAACTCTGGGATAGTAGTTGCGGGCGTCCTGCACGACTTTGTCGACGATGGCGTCGGTGTGGTCCGGGTCGTGGTGGTAGAGGATCAGTTCTTCTGCGCCGCTTTCCATTACCACGTTGACGGCTTCGCGCCAGTGGCTGTGGCCCCAGCCGCGGCGGCGGGCTTCGTACTCTTCGGGAAGATATTGCGCGTCGTAGATCAGGATGTCGGCGCCTTCCGCGAGCTTGCGCACGGCCTTGTCGAAATCTGGGTCGCCGGGCTCGTTGTCGGTGGCATAGACCAGCACACCTTCTTTGGTCTCCAGCCGAAATCCCATGCAGCCCTGGGGATGGTTCAGCCATGCGGTCTTGATCTGGGTGCCGTCGGCCATGGGCAGGCAGCCATTGTCGATGTTGTAGAAGTCGCGCTTCCCGGCCATCTGGTCAACGTTGACAGGAAAGTAGGGCGAGGCCATCTGCTCGGCCATCACCTGTTCGAGGCCGCGAGTGCGGCTGGAGGAATGAAAGAAGAGCTGGCTGTTGGGATTTTCGTACAGCGGGCGGAAAAAGGGCATGCCCTGAATGTGGTCCCAGTGGAAATGGGAAACGAAAACGTGCGCGGCGAAGGGACGGTCTCCAAATTCGCGTTTCAGTTCGTGCCCCAGCACGCGGAACCCGGTGCCGCAGTCGAAGATGTAGATCTCATCTCCCACGCGCACCTCGACGCAGGAGGTGTTGCCTCCGTAGCGCAGGTTCTCGGCCTGTGGAGTGGGCGTGGAACCGCGGACGCCCCAAAACTTAATTCGCATAAATCGGTGCTGCGTAAGCCGCAAAATCTTCGACCGCAAGGGTCGTGCCGTCAATCCGAGTGCCCGTCTTTCCAGTTCGTTCTCTGGTGCAGAGAAGCGCTCAAAACTGGCGGAAGCCCAAAACGTTCATAATACTCGGGATATCCTTGAGTTTAACGTTTGTACAGGGGGTAACAAGTGACCAAAGTTTCGGGGGCTGGGCCGGAGGTGGGACGGGCTGCGGGACCCCCGCCGAGAACGATGGCAGACCAAACTTCTGCCTGCATTGAAGAACATCCCTATTGCGGCCCTCATGAGATTCAGCGGCAGATCGCGTTCAATGTTCAATGCTTCTACGAACGATGGCTAGGCGGAGTCGGCCACAAAGGAATCAGCAACTTCTAGAGTCAATCCCCCAGTTACTGGGGCGATCTAGTGTCGCGCAGGAGATTTTGAGTGTAATGGGGATGTTTCGCCATCTGCGAACAGGATTCGGCTTCTGTTAGATTCGATTACGACAGCGACCGTTGTTGGACCAAATCACTGTGCCCGATGATACATGCGCGGAAGGGTGGGGCAAAGCCAGACTATACATTGTGACGCAGTGCGCTGCTCTTCAGTCGGTTGGCACACTCCTTACAAGCAGTGCCAATTCGGTTTCCGGAGTGGTAAACCGCGAAAAGCCGCAGTCCAAGCAAACCAAGAGTTCTTGGGGGCATACCCTGACGCCAGGATTGTCTATATTCTCTCGTCCGGAAAAATGAATGATCATGTCGGCCGAAAACTCCGCCTGATTGCCCGAGCCGCACGACAGGCAACACATAATCCCTGCGCGGGGAACATTGGAGTAACCAGCCGCCATCGCGTATACGGTATATCATTTTGTTCCGTATAGCTAGACGCTTTAATATGATTCGCGGAGGCTAGGAATGCGTAAAGGGATCTTCGGCAGCGACGGTCATCGGCCAGCAAAGAAATTCGTGGCCCCTTGCTCTGACGGGTTGTAACAGGCGTTACAGTCATCGTGGGGTTTTGAGCGTAATCGCGATGTTTCGCCTAGTGACAAAACCTCGGCTCGACTACACGGCTCGCCGCTATTGCAGTAAAGATCGGATTTTGGTTTCCCAATCGTCCTTGTCCACCATCCCCGAGTGAGATACTGCGATGCGCCCCTCTCTGTCAATCAACAACGTCATGGGCATGCTCGTGAGGTGATACTGCTTTGCCAAGCTGTCACTTCCGATGACGACTGGATACTTCATTGCCGTGTGTCCGCCAGTTTCCGGGTCCTTCTCCAAAGACAGAAAGGGCTTCACAGCTTTCCATCAGTCCTCATCCATCGATACGCCAATCACGGCGAAACCGCGATCCTTATACTTGGCGTCAAATTCCATGTACCACGGGATTTCCGTTTTACATCCGCCGCACCATGTCGCCCAGAAATCGAGAAGAACAACCTTTCCCTTGTAGGTCGACAGATTGATGGTGTCTCCCTTCGCATCTGTAAGGATGAAATTAGGTGCGGGTTTCCTCTGTCGCCCTGGAATGAGCGGCTCTTGCTTGGCTGAGTTCCCCTGTACCTGAGCGAGTGCGTACAGCGACGACATTAGCCCACCTAGCAGCAATGCAATGAATAGAGCTGGACTTGCAACAACTCGATTTAGCCGCATTAGTTCCTCCGCCCCGACATTGTATTCCTTGGCGTCAATTGTTGAAATCAGCCATAGCGCTCACAATCCCCTGGGCACAGGTCAGTGAGTGCTATGGGGATTTTTCGCCAATCGTTCCTTAACTCTCTCATTTCTCAACGCGAATCCAGCCTGTATCGGTGCAGACCAGCGTCATCACTCCCCATTGCACTTTCGTCGTGGTGGGCTTGGCAACACCCTTCCAATCGCAGCCGTCACGTTTAATATCTCCCTTCTGCGCTTCAAGTCGGACAAGCCGATTCTTAGGAAACTCGATCCCCCAGTCGGGTCTCGCCACCGTATCTTCATATCGAAGAATCCTAAAATCTGAGAAAAGGTCCAACAGTTCGTTATTACGATAGGTAGCGTCCTCATCCAAGAGCCGGTCTCTCATCGTGTCTCTATGAAAGTTCTCGATGACGACAATGCCGCCCTCCTTCAAGCTGGGCTT
>Ga0207114_1136_pt1 | contig 19731 bp, 14 predicted proteins | sample Alteio_BWMinHeat_70_FD_153560 | JGI IMG/M metagenome (GOLD analysis project Ga0207114, IMG submission 153560) | Enriched cells from forest soil in Barre Woods Harvard Forest LTER site, Petersham, Massachusetts, United States -... | ecosystem: Environmental > Terrestrial > Soil > Temperate forest >... | reverse complement strand
TGTTTTAATTCACGGATTCAAGGAATACTGTGCGATTCTGTTTCACAAAGGAGTCTTGCTGAAAGATTCAAAGGGCATATTGATTCAGCAAACAGAAAACGTACAATCGGGCCGTCAGATTCGGTTTACCGGCATAGGAGAAATAACAAAACTCGAAAAAACCCTGAAGGCATACCTGTTTGAAGCCATTGAATTGGAAAAAGCCGGATTGAAGGTCGAATTAAAAAAGGCTACTGAATTCAATATGCCTGTTGAATTTAAAAACAAACTGGATACAATCCCGGCCTTGAAAACGGCTTTTCATGCGTTGACACCGGGGAGACAAAGAGGTTACCTACTTTATTTTTCAGCAGCAAAACAATCCAAAACACGGGAGGCCAGAGTTGAAAAGTGTATGCCCCAAATTCTCAAAGGAAAGGGATTGGAAGATTAGGTATTCCCTTCCTCCTATAAGTATCTGCCTTCATTAAGGCAATGACTTTCCTCTATCGGAAAACGAGTTAACTGTTTTTGTCATTAGATTATATATAATGTTTTATTTAATATGTATTATTCGTGCAAAGTAAAGCCTTGCTTGTAAATAAAACACGACTGAGCCGTGAAGAGAATACTAATTCTAAGTAATTTCAAAATAAATCCTTTCCTTTGTAACCACATGTCACTTTTCACCGCTTCACTTAATTCGGGCAGTAATGGTAACTGCTATTATGTCGGAAACGACAAAGAAGCTGTACTTATTGATGTGGGTATTTCCTGCCGTGAGCTTGAAAAGAGAATGAAACGACTGGAGCTGGACCTTAAGAAGGTAAAGGCCATATTTATCTCACACGAGCATACCGATCATATCAGCGGGTTGGAGGTTACAAGCAAAAAACACCGCCTGCCGGTGTACATTACGCCTCCCACTCTGCAAAACAGCAGGCTCAGGCTTGAGGAATCTCTGGTTTATTCATTTGTTCCGTACAAACCTGTACTCAAGGGTCAGCTTGAAATTACAGCCTTTCCGAAACATCACGATGCCGCCGACCCTTATAGTTTTGTGGTAGGATATAATGGAATTAAAACAGGAATATTTACCGACATTGGCCATAACTGCAAAGATGTAATTCGCAATTTCAAACAATGTCATGCCGTGTTTCTGGAGGCGAACTATGATGAAGAGATGCTGGAAGCAAGCTCCTACCCTATTTATCTGAAAAAGCGCATACGCAGTGAAAGGGGACACTTATCAAATGACCAGAGCCTAGAGTTGTTTATTAAACACAAGCCCGCTTTTATGAGTCATGTGTTTTTATCCCATCTTTCTAAAAACAATAACGATCCGGATTTGGTTCACCAGCTGTTCAGCAAGCACAAAGGAAAGACCCAGATCATAGTTGCTTCCCGTTACCAGGAAAGCGAGGTTTATCAGATCCTAAATGATAAGAATACGCAGAAGCCGAGAAGTCCGGGCCGGCAAACGTCCTTATTTTGAGAAAGGTTTAAAAGACAGAAGGCAATCTTCAGATAGCCCTCCTTCTTTTTTAAAAGGGCTTATTTTCTTTCTGGAACCTAATCTGTTTTAGGAACCAGATCGGTAACTACCCAATCCGTATCGGCTGAATTTATTTTTGCTGAACAATAGGTGCAGTTCGTATCGGTCGTATCTGTATAAGGCGCTCCGCAACAAGCACACTCGAAGCTCCACAGTTTGTTTTTAGTGATCACCCCGGCTTTCTTGCTCAACACCAGATGCAAATCAAATTTTTCCGCTTCGTTATCAATTTTATTAAGGCCGTTTTTTGTCTCTGCAAGCCTCATAGCAGAATAGGAAATATCAAACGATAAGATGTTCCTTCCTTCCGTTTGCGTATAACCGGTAAGATCCACATTATTAAGGAACAGGCGGTTGAAAATAAACGGAGCCTCTGTCTTTGACCGGGACTCCATTTTCTCAATTACGCCATCATCCATAAACCTGCGCAGGTATTTCAGGTCGTGTGTGGTGAGTGACACAAAATACTGCATTACAGCGTTCGAGGCCTTATCTTCCATGAGTTTATTGCAGAAACCTCCTTCACTTTCATATAAGGGGGCCAGACTCGCCTCCTCCGCAGTAAAGGCATAAGGGTTTGCCTGGTAATCGTCTTCCTGAGCAATCTCGCATAAAACCCAATCGTAATCGCCTAAATAGGTAATGGACGAACAGGATGGACATTTGCTAACCTCTCCTCCGTCCTTATTCAGTTCATAACCGCATTTCGGGCAGGAATTGGAAGAATACAAATCTTTTTCGGGAACACCCACTTTACGGATGAAGGTCCAATATTCAGTGGCCGTGTCACCGGAGAACGATTCATCAAACTCCGGATGTTTCCTGGATCTGAACTCATCATCCATGGTAAATTGAATGGAAACCGTTAGGGTATTATAAGTCCCCTGTGTTTCCACCTCTACAATCTCCATCCCGTTTATCTGGATATTGCTCAGCTTGTTCTCCTGCTCCAGGAGCTTCATCATGATAAACTGTGCATGGAAACGCTGGTATACCCCATCGGTTATCCAGCGGCGCACTTTAGACAAATCTTTGTTCATCCAGGCATCCTGAATTGCCGGGAATGCAATACCCACCTTTTGCAGGAAAAGCTCCTTGTTGAAATCGGGCCCCAGTTCAGTCAGGTCGGCAGGTGTTTCAGGTGTATGCGAGCCAGAGGAGACATTGCCGCCAAATTTACGAACGAGTACAAAAATTACCACGAACACGATAATCACTACAATCAAAATCACAATAACACCAAACATACCGATATTCCCTCCGCCCCCGTATGATCCGGAACTTCCGTAACTGTGCATGGAACTGCTGCTGTGTCCACCTCCGCTGCTGCTGTGATGTCCTCCACCTCCTCCGGCACGGCTGTAGGCATGAACAGCAAAGAATAATACAAAGGGGATGAGTATGAGGAGAATTCGTTTCAGGGTTTTCATAAGGAAGGGGGTCTGTTGGCAAAAGTAAATATAATGTATATTCCCTTTCTGAAGTGGATGAATGGAAGTATTTCCTTATTGTCTACCCTTCCTATCCGGTTTCGGATTATCTTTCGCAGGAAAACGACAAGGCAGAAATCCACCTTTATTCAATTTCAGTGTACTTTTTGTTAACCAATCTGTGAAATACCCAATTTATGAAGCTTCCCGACGCATACCGAAGGTTTGAGCCTTTGGTTTTCTTCCTTTTCGCCCTTTTAGGTGCCCTTCCTGTGTTCATGGTGAGTTATTTCCCGACCCTTGACGGTCCGGCGCACCAGTACAATGCCCGTTTAATGCGTTATCTGATAGGGGGGCACGAGCCCATGATAAACTCCTATTTCATGTTTTCCCGTGAAATTTTACCCAACTGGTTCGGTCATGCGCTTTTGTTTTTCTTCAACCTCTTCCTTCCATCGGCATATGCCGTTAAAGCTGTGCTCCTGTGTTATATTCTGGGCCTGCCTCTTGCTTTTCGGTATCTGGTGGTCGGGCTCGATCGTGGCAACGCTTTGCTGAGTTACCTCATTTTTCCTTATGTATACACCTTGTTTTTTCTGCTGGGTTTTTACAATTTCAATATGGCCCTTGTATTGCTTTTCCTTGCATCGGGCTATTGGATAAGGTCAGCCATTAAGCCCGGAGTACTTCGTTATGCCGGCATGTTTGTGCTTGTCGTCTGCACCTATTTCTCACACCTGTTCGTGTTTGTGGTTTTAATGATGATTCTGGGCTTGTATGAGGCCGGGGGACTGATCCGGGATTTCCGATCCCGCCTCCGGAAGTCGCTCTTATTGGCCCTCATCTGCATTCCCAGTGTTCTCCTCTGTTTCTTCTACCTGATAGGGCATGAGTTGCCGAACAAGGTTTACCTCCCTTCGGAGGAGCTGACACATTACATACTCAATTTCAGTCCACTGATAACCCTTGATTTTCAAGCGTTGGTCTCCTATTCCCAGGCAACCATGTGGCTTGCCTTATGCCTTTCCGGGATAGCCTGTTGTTTGAGAGTCACGAGATTTCTCCAGTCACCTGATAGAAAAAGTCAATCTTTCCTTTCCTTCTTCAAAGGAGGTGACGGATGGCTTATGCTGAGCGTCTTGCTGCTGCTACTTTACTATGTGCTCCCCGATTCCGATGGCATCGCCGGTTATGTTTCTCTGCGTCTATGTCTGCTTGTATTTCTTGCACTGCTTGCCTGGATAGCCCAGCAACAACTTCCTTTCTGGGCTCTTATTCCCGCTTTGGTGATCACCATCGGGGTTTTCCAAAAACAGGTGAGGTATCACATCGAATCCACCAAGGAACTCAGCTCCATAGCGGAACAATTCCAGGAAGCTGCTCATTATCTTGAACCGGATAAAGTAGTGCTCCCACTGGATTATTCAGGCAATTGGATGATGGGACATATGTCCAATTATCTGGGCCATGAGAAACCAGTTGTTTTGCTGGAAAACTATGAAGCTTCACTTCCGTTTTTTCCCCTCCGGTTTATCCAATCCTCTCCTGCTCCGGTTTCAGCGGACAGTCCTGTGAATCAATGCAACGGTTATCCCTGGGATAGAAATAAGGGTCTCCAGACAATTGATTATGTATGTACCTACGGAAGGGTTGACAATCATACCGACAGCTGCGTAGTGCAGACTGGACGTTGGATTGCTAATAATTACGTCCAGGTTTATGAGGGAAGCTGGGTACATCTGTACAAGCGAAAGAAATAAGATTCCTCCCTGCATTATTTTTTACTCCTATCATCCGTTTTCATGACAGCAGTCATGTTTTGCCCTAAAAAGAAATCAATATCATCTTTTCATCTGAGAAAGGTCATAGAAAAGAAACCGGGCTAGGAATACATTTGCTCTGGAAAAGGTTTAGTTCTAATCCATTCAAAAAACACAGAGCCATATGAAGTTGCACCTCACCGGTTAATTTCCAACTACACTTTCACTCAATTTCCTGTTCTATTAACTTTTAAAACAAAAGATTATGAAAAACAACCAATACTTTTTCAAGGGCATCGCCATGGCCTTTGTGCTAGCCCTTAGTGTCGCAGAAAGCCCGAAGCTTTTTGCGCAGACTGATTCGGCTCAAGCAGCCCAGCCTGCACCCAATAAGCCAGGGAGCGGTTCATTGAAATTTATGCTCTCCGGCAGTGCCAGGTTTCAATGGCAAAATGTTCAGGTTGCAGGACAACCGTCTTCCAATAATTTTTATCCCTTAGGTGTGATGCTCATGCCTCTCGTAAAACTGAATGACCATATGTTACTGGATGCACAAATTGAAGCTGACCAGAACCTTACCGGGGGGTCTGTGGTTAACCTGAATGAGTTGGTCATTTATTACAAACTCAATTCTTACATCACAGCCTTTGCGGGTAATTTTTCACCTCGTTATGGTACTTACCTGGGAATCCTGGATGATTTTACCAACCGGTATTGCACCGCTCCAATAGGTATGGGACATGGGCCTCAAGGACAGAATGGCGCGGGTTTTCAAGGGGCCCTTCAGCTTGGAACCACTAAGCTTGGGTACCAACTGTACGTAACAAACGCCCCTCAGGTAACTGTTGACACAGCCACTGTAGGAAGTGCAAACATGAGCGGACAAATGAATTTTGGTTCTTACCAGGCTATAAACAAGAATAAATCTTACGGAGGTTTCCTGAACTTTCTACCCCTATCCAATTCGAGTCTGGAGTTGGGAGTATCTGCTTTGTATGCACCACAGACCGGGGCACCTGGGACCGACTACCTGGACATTAACTACACCGCAATTGCTGCTCACTTGAATTACTACCATGTATTCAGTCCTGTAATGGTAAGGGTTCTTGCTGAATACAACCAGGTGTCGGCAAGCAAATACAACTATATTTATTACTCTGACGCCACTACCCGCACCATCAATGCGTTTGACAACAATCTAAGTGGTTGGTTTGCCGGAGCAACTTTCCGTGCTTCAGGAGCCGACAATCGTTTCCTTAGCAATCTGGAACTGGGAGGGCGTTATGGAGGATATACCCCTCCCAAAGATGCATCCTGGGGTGGTCAACCCATGACTCAAACCACTATCTGCTTAACCTATTGGTTTAGTTTCCACGTTCCTCTTTTCCTGGCGTATGATGTAGTTACACAACCCGGAAGTCCAACGGTCACAACCTTCACCGCAATGATCAGACACCAGTTCTAATATCAACCCGAGAAAAAACTCTGAACTATGAAAAAGACAAAAACAATATCCATCCTGTCCCTTGCCGGAATACTGGTTGTGCTGCTGATGCACAGCTGTAAAGTACCCGAATCCATTGCGATGAAATCCGGTGCTCAGCTTTGGGCGGAGAATTGCAACCGTTGCCACAATGCACCTGACCCCAAGATGTATGGGGATAATAGCTGGGACGTAGCCTGTGACCACATGAAACAGAAAGCCCTGCTCACAGACGCGGAAATGATCAAGATTCGTGATTTCCTGAAGTCGGCGAATTGAATGAAGTAAAAATGGTCACGCCAAATAGCATGATCGGCGATCCGGTTACTTAGCAGGCTCTATTCTGCCAAGGTAACCGGATCCGCCTTTAAGCTTGTTCCGGATAATGGTCATAAGCGTGATACCGGTAGCTTCCATCGCAATACCTACATACAATTTGGTATGATTGGTTGGAGGATTAACAGGCTCCAGAGTAGGAGGAGGATAACCCGGTCCCGGGTTATTAGCCTGGTAATTAGCCATGATATTGGCATTATTATTCATTTGCTCCTGGCGTAACTGATCATTATTCCTTCCCATCACAATATCAAAGAAAATCAGTCCGGCGCCAGTCACCTCCAATACCGCTCCGGCAATAACAGGCCAAAGTACGATCTTGATGCGGGAGGAATTCGTATAAAACACATTGTCAAAAACACGAATCAGGCGGGGTTCAATGGTTTTCTTGTCGGCCTTCTTCGCATTATCTGCATTCACCTTGTACTCCAGCTTCTTGTAGTTCCCCGTCTCCATGTCGAATATGGCATACTCAAAATGATCTGACATCTGAGCACGTGATTTTTTTGCCGCACGGTTCTTTTTTTCAGCTTCTTTTTGGAACTGTGAACCATAACTCACGTAAAATTTATCTTTTGTGTGGATCGTATTCACATCCTCAATGTCCCATCCTCCGTAGGTGATCTTCCGGTCCATATTGGAAGCCCACACCAGTTTCCCGTCTTTTCCAAGTCTGAAAGCGGTAACATTCCTTTTTTCGCAATAATAGCTGGTATGGCAATTCCCTTTGCTGTCGCAGGTGGTTACTTCATAGTTTCTCATCCGGGAGCAAAAAAGCACCAGGTCGTCATCAACCGATTGGGTGTCCTCCACCACGTAGTCGCTTTGAATGGATTCTCCATCATCTCCCTTTTTCTTGCCCCTGGGTGCTTTCACTTTCTTCTGGTCTTCCTTATCATTGGCATAAAGCTTATCCAACTGAGCCTTGGTGAAGTAGGAAAAATTAACGTTTTCCACATCCAGGGTTTGGTTATTCAGCGTACCGTAGAGGATTCCATGAGTTGCTTTTCCGGAAGGATCCTTTTCCAGGTCACAGAAGAATGCATATACCTTGGTGACACCTTTGTCGATCTTGTAACCTGACTTCAATATATTTTTGTTGTCAAACTTAAGGGTGTGGGATTTTATTTTTCCGGAAGTTGGTTCGACCAGAGAAAGAATTGAAAAGCGATAGCTTTCTCCTTTACTCAGTAATTTACGCTGTTCTTTATCCAGGGTCACGAAGGAGGTAATGTGTATATTCCCGTCTTCCCCGTATTCATAAGCAGAGGTAAGTCCCCTCGATTTGGATATTGTGACCACCGGGAGTTCCACCCTGTTGGAGGCGGCAAAGGAAAAATCGGAATTCAGGAGTTTGTACTCCACTTTCACATTCTGCTGCTTATCTCCGGCAAGTTCGCCTCCGATTACCAGGTGGTCTGTAATTTTCATGTTGTATAAGACGAAGAAATCAGGCTTCTTCTTATTCTTGGTGTCGTATTTAAGTTCATAAATCTTTTTAAGTGGATTCAATGGAGAAAGTTCAGCATCAAAACTCTCCACATAAAGTTCCTTCTTGCCTCTCATGTCATTCGTCCAGAAGACATACAGAATATTGTCGAATATAACGGTCTTGTAATATTCCAGGTCATCATACTGCGCCTTAGGGTCTTTTGTCAGATCCAGAAGTTCCACCGTACCTACTTTGGCCATGCTTTTTTTGTCAAATGAAACCAGGCGCGGTTTTTGGTTTCTGTGTCGGGCGGCATTCGTGAATTTTGCATATATATATTTCGAGTTGACACCAACGAAATAGTCAAAATATCCGTCCGTTTTGTTCGAATATTGCTGATTATCGGACCAGGTTACTTTTAATTCCTGAGCATAAAGGCTCATTCCCAGGAGGATTGTCATCAGTGCACCAAGTACTAGTGATTTTCTCATGTGTTTTGTTTTTACGTTTTGCTTCTATTTAAAGGCTATCCCGAACTCATATCCGAACAGTACGGTTGGATAAAGCTGGTTGGCCCTGTTTCCGTTTTTTGTATAGGTGGTGATAGCGTATCCGCTTGCCGGATTATAAACCGAGCTTGGCATAAACACATCATAGGATGTATTCATGAGACCGGCCCCGATAAACAAGTGATGTACGGTAACCACCCTCTTTCCCGGGGTTTCCATATAACGCCCCCAGGCGAGGTAATAGACGGAATTCTTCAGAGTTACATCCGAATTTCCGGTAATGCTCATAGCCACCGCATCCAGCCTGAATGAGTTGGAATAAGAGCGAACACCTGTCTCCAGGTACCGTGTCTTATACAGGTCATCGTAATAATGTCGGATAAAATAAAACCTGGCAGCCAGGCTGAAATAAAAACTCTTGCCGGTAAAATTGTTGCTGGTAATCATTTTATCCGGACCTAAGTCTGTGGGCGAATTGCCATTTATAAAATTGCCGGTAATAGAATAATTGGCCATATTGAAGCGGTCTGGTCCGAAAACCAATCCTAATCCACCTTGAACTCCGATCCAGTTTGACAACCGGTGTTCGAACTGAAGGGCCGCGATATTCTGAATGAGCAGAACCGGGTTGAAGACTACGATGTTGTGAAAATTAACCACGAGAGGGGAGTAAGTGCTTGTATTCTTGTACTTCCCACCGGCAGAATTGAAAATGGAATTCTTATCCGGAACATAGTTCTTGTCCAGGTCATTGGGACTACCAGGCGTTTGAGCTGTACCCGACAAAGCTACCAATTGCAAACAGCACAACAGAGCCAGGAAGGGTAGTAGCGTTATATTGAAAATGCGAATCATTTGATTTTTATTAACACAACGTAGTTGGACAACACCTTTATCTTTTCTTCCAGAGTTACTCCTCCGAGAGACGGATTAGCCGGAAGTTCAAAATTGTCGGGGAGCAGTTCTGTCAGGTTTTTGACATAGCTGAGTTTGATGGCATAGGATACGTTATCAGCCTGGGTGATTTTAGAATTAATCACCCCGATTAGTTCTCCTTTTTCGTTAAAGAGAGGCCCACCACTGTTGCCAGGTTGAACGGGAATAGAAGTCTGACAGGAATTGATGGCATCGTTGTATCCTGTTTTGGCACTGATTTTACCATCGGTAAACTTGGCTTCTACTCCCATTCCTGAAAGCGCATAGGGATAACCGATGGTAAAAACACTTGCTCCCACTTCCACACCTCCGCTTTCCTTGAAACGGTATTGCAGAGCCTCCAGAGGCTGGTAAGCTTCGTCCTTTATTTTAAGAATTGCCAGGTCATTGTCCACGTCCTTCTGAATGAGTATGGCATTGTAATTCTTTACTGTCCCTCCGTTATTGACCTGAATTACAATATTGGTTGCGGTCTTCACAACATGATAATTGGTAAGAATATACCCGGAAGAAGAAATGATGAGCCCCGAGCCGGTAGCTTTTACATCGTGGTCGGCCTCGGAGCGTTTGGCGCTTCCCGATCGAAAGTCAATCTCTTTCACGATCAGTTTCTCCGCTTCAATTGTCGATTTTCCGCTTACCCCGAATCCAATATTGCTTCCTGCCATCCTAAGCCGGTCGCAACTGAATTGTACCGAACCATTAATGGAAAAGAAATCTTTTTCCCCATTGGTTAATATTTTCAGGTTATTCTGACTTCCCCTGACTATATCACCCGTATACATACCTTCGGCTTTCATCACGCTGATTCCCTCGTAAACTGTACCGATGTAAAAAGAAGATGCTGTGATGAGAAAGAAATTATAATTCTGCCAGTCCTTAAACCCGAAAACAATCCCTGCCTTATCTCCATCGGCAAGGCGGAGTGTGTTGAGTACGGCTTCTATTACATAATCCTGGGCATCTATCGGGTGGCTGATATACCGTACAGCACCTAACTCCGAATAGGATGATATCTGTAAATTTCCCATGCGTAAAGCGGCAGAAGATTTGTCACTGATATATAAATCCCAGTCGTTAGCATTGTCATTAAAGTCGTCTTCAAAAATCCGGCTGCTTTTTCCGTCTTCATCATATTCCTTATAAGTGGTCTTGGCCTTCCCGTTTACAAAATCAATTTCCTTCCAGAGCTTCCCGGTTTCGTAATAAAAGTTAGAAGTACCGGTCTCAAGTCCTCCCTTATCAAAGGTTCGGATTGCTTTTTTATTTCCGTTCTTATAAAACCAGTTACAAGTTTCTGCATATGTATTCTCGGTTTCATCTGCGTTGCTGGCATTACTTATCTTTCCATCAAAATAGAGGGCTCCGCCGTTGATATAATAAGATTTATAAGAATCTGGCTCACCTGTCTTCTGTCGGTAATAATAAGCTGAGCCTTCATCAGTTGACTTTCCAAGTTTATCAAAGAACACTTTGGATTGGGCACCCAGATGAGGGAGAAAGGAACAGGAAATGAGCAGAAGCCCCAGTATCCTCCAACCGGACTTACTAATTCCATCAAATATTCTAGTCTTCGTCAACATGTTTTTTGGTATTCGCCCGGATGGGGTTAGAAAAATGCAACTCACTAAATAACAATTACTTATGTGTTTATTAGCAACATAAAACACTAATTCGTAACATGAAAGTGAATGGTTGGAGGATTTTCCTTTGGAAAAGTACAGAATTAACTGAAACAACAATATACTATTTAGTGAATTGCCGGGATTAATGAGTAGATGACGTGATTAAAGGGGTAATTTGCAAAAAGAGCAAAAAATACGTATTTATACGGATGCGCAGCCTTTACCAAGATGCTACTTTTGTTCCATATCAAAACACTTATATAAATGTACTATATAGAATTGTCCTATCTGGCCAAATGGGCCAGGTAGATAAATCATTTACAGTCAGACTAATGATATTTTGTCAGATGATATCCTTCTGAAATCTCAAATTTAGAGGAGACAGTGGCAGGTGAAAATTATTGTCTAAGGTGAGCAATTGAGCAAGGGATAAATCACTAAGTCGTTAATTGATTGAAACGAAGGATTTTGTGTCTTAACACAGGAGTTTCGGTCCAATCAGCCTTGGTATTTCCCAAAAAAGAATTAGTTTTGTTTAAGGAATACCCTCCTAAAAACGAATATCACCTTTCATGAAAAAAATCTACCTGCCCACACTGCTGGTCATCTCCTTATTTTTTTTCACTGCCCGGGTTTATGCCCAGTTATCGGTGACTGCGACAAGCACCAATGTCACTTGTTATGGAAGCGCCAACGGAACTGCCTCTGCAGTTGGTACTGGAGGAACTGCCCCTTATACCTATAGTTGGAATCCGGCTCCAGGTAGCGGGCAAGGCACTGCCAATGTTTCAAAATTGAGCCCAGGGACCTATACCGTTACCTACACCGACAACTTGTCGGCATTCAATTCCACCACCGTTACCATCACACAGCCAGCTCAGGTCACCTCCACGAACTCCAGTACCCCAACAAGCTGTTATCAAGGCGCCGACGGTACAGCCACGGTTTCTCCGAGTGGGGGCACACCGCCTTATACCTACTCCTGGAATTCAAACGGATGCACCAATGCCACATCGGTGGGACTTTCTCCGGGCTCCTATACCTGTTTCATCAATGATGTTAACGGATGTTTTTCCGTGCCGGAAACCTTATCGGTCGCACAACCTACCGCACTTAGTGCTGGAGTCACGACAACCACAAACGTAACCTGCCCAAATGGACAGAACGGAGCCATGCTGGCAAGTCCTGCCGGAGGAACCGCTCCTTATACATATTCCTGGATGGTTATAGGAGGATTCACAGCTTCCAAGTCGGGTTTCCCTGCCGGAACCTATACTTGCCAGGTGACCGATGGCAATGGTTGTATGACCACCGGGACTACGACCGTCACCCAGCCTCCAGCTTTCAACCTTTCTCTTTCTTCCATGCCTTCCTCCTGTGGAGGAAGCACAGGCTATACCAATGCAAGCCTTACCGGTGGCACCACACCCTACACGTATACCTGGTCTCCCGGCACCTGTACAAGTACCAGTTACCTGAGCCTTGCCGCCGGGCTGTATACCTGTTCTGTCGCCGATGTTAACGGATGCAGCACTTCCAGTACAGTTGCTGTTAATAATTCAGGAGCACCTACCATCACTGAATCCCAGGTAAACGTGCTTTGCTACGGCGCTTCAACCGGACGCGATACTGTTAAACCAACGGGAGGCACGACCCCATACACCTACAGCTGGAGCAACGGAGCTACCACGCAAACAGTCACAGGCCTTGCGGCAGGCAGTTTTACAGTGAAAGTGACTGACCAGGTAGGTTGCAGCCAGTTTGACCTGGTCAACATCACGCAACCTTCGACAGCGCTTACTATCACTGGCACTATCACCAATGTCAGTTGTAATGGAGGGGTAAACGGAGCTGTCCAGCTGGCTTCGAACGAAGGAGGAACAGCTCCGTATAACTACTCCTGGAATCCTGGCGGATCTACCGCTGCCATTGCAAGCGGGCTTGCCGCCGGAACATATACTTCATACGTAACCGATGCGAACGGTTGTGTAACCATTAACCCCTATACCATAAACCAGCCTTCCGCAATCACAACTTCTTATACTGCGGTCACTCCCAGCTGTTCGGGTGGTAGTAACGGGTCTGCCACCATCACCACTTCCGGAGGAACACCGGGCTACCAGTATTCCTGGAATATCAAGAACGGAACGGCTCCGACCTTACTTAATCTAAGCGCGGGAACATATAACTGCACCATAACTGATAACCTCGGTTGTACCACCAACAGTTCGGTAGTAGTAAATAATCCTCCGGCAATTGTGGGGACACCCACGTCCACTAACGTTTCCTGCTATGGAGGATCAAATGGCACCGCTTCCGTTACAGCAAGCGGTGGGACCGGAACACTTGCCTACAGCTGGTCTCCATCCGGTGCAACAACTACCGGTATCAATTCCCTCACAGGTGGCACCTATGCCTGTACCATCACCGACGCAAACGGCTGTCAAGCCGTTGAAAATGCAGTTGTCAACAGCCCTGCAGCTCCGGTGACGATCACTCCGAATCAGAGCAATGTCTCTTGCGCCGGATATGCGAACGGAAGTGCCAACGCCAGTGTTTCAGGCGGCTCCCCTCCCTATCTTTATTCCTGGGCTCCTTTATCCAACTCTACTGCCTCCATGAACTCACTGGCTGCAGGAACTTATACCTGTACGGTGACTGACGGAGCAGGTTGTACCAGCAGCCATATCTACAGCATCACCGTGCCTGCTGCAATTGTCATATCCATGTCCCAATCTTCAACCACCTGTTTCGGTTCCTGTAACGGAAGTGTAACGGTGAATGCCACCGGGGGAACGGGAGCTTACAGTTATGCCTGGTCTCCCGGCGAACCCAACTCCTCCTCACTTGTAAATGTCTGCGCGGGAGCTTATACCGTTCAGGTCACCGACCAGACAGGGTGTTACGATACTGCTTCCGTTCATGTCGTGCAACCCGCCCAACTCAACGCAACAGCTAATCCCACCAATGTAAACTGTAACGGAGCTTCCAATGGGTCCGGAACCTTTGCTCCCTCGGGAGGAACATCCCCATATACCTATAACTGGACACCTTCCGGTGGCACCGCCAATACTGCATCCAACCTTGCACCAGGGAAGTACTACTGTATGATAACCGATGTAAATAATTGCTCCCTAAAAGATTCCCTCACCATCACGCAGCCGGCTGTTCTGAACGTTGCACTCAGCGGACAAAATGCAAGCTGCGGGAATGCCTGCGACGGACAAGCTTTCCCATCCACCACCGGCGGAACGCTTCCTTATAACTATTCCTGGTCCTCCGGTCAGACTACCCCCTCTCTTACCGCTATCTGTCCAGGAACCTACACGGTAAATGTTAAGGACGCAAACGGTTGCGCGGCTTCTAATCAAGGAACGATCACCACCGGGAACTCCCCCATCATCACCGGAACAGTAACCGCTCCGGTCTCGGGGACTATCAACTCAGGCTGGGCTTACCTGGTCAGGTATGATACCATACTCCATAAGCTCCTCCTTATAGACAGTTCCGCTATCAGTGCAGGAAGGTATACCATGAACAATTCCATTGGTTCAAAATACCTCATATACGTAATTCCCGATCACACCGCCTACCCGAATACAGTCAAGACCTATGCGGCTGATACCGACCAGTGGACCGGAGCCCAGGTGGTCATGGCCGCCTGTGGGACAAAGGATACAGCCAACATCAAAGTAATTGAAATCGCACCTCCTACCGGATCAGCTTCCATGTCAGGATACGTATTTCAGGGCGCAGGTTATGTATCCCGTTACAATGGTACCGTTCCGATAATACAATCTCCCGGCGACCCGGTTCCGGGCCTGGATGTTAACCTGGAGCAACACCCCGGAGGTATTATAGAACATCAAACCACCGATGGCACCGGCTTTTATCACTTCACACATGTTCCCAAAGGTTCATTTGAAGTGTTTGTAGATGTCCCAGGCCTTGGAATGGTTTCACAATACAGCCGTACGGTCGCCACCGGAACGGAGATGTTCCCGAACCTGAACTATAAAATAGATTCGGCCCATATACGTCCGGATTCTGTGCTCATCACTGGTATCAGTTCACCGGCTGGCACACCTGATGGGAACAACCCCTCTCTTTCTCCCAATCCTTTCCGCGACAAGCTTACTATCCGGTACACACTTCCCAGCGATTGTAAGGTGATATTTGAAATTTTCAATACACTGGGCGAAAAAGTAGCTCTTCTCCCCGGAACAAATCAGGGGGCTGGAGATTACCTTTACCAGCTCAATGCATCTGATTATGGCCTCAGTCAGGGAGTGTATACGCTACGCATGACCCTGGGTGATCAGATATATAACAATAGAATTATCCATATCAACTGATAGACCGTTTTCACTTCAAAGGAAGCAGCATGAGGGACATGCTGCTTCCTTTTTTTTTATCTTTGCACCGCAGTACGAACCGCTTTTTGATATCCAGTGTTTTTTCCTTGAAAGCCTCAACGTCTATGGCCAAACCAAGTTTTGATGAAATATACATGGAACTGGCTCAGAACCTGGCCAGGCGCTCACATTGCGTAAAAGCGCAGGTAGGAGCGGTGCTGACAAAGGATACCCGCATCATTTCTCTGGGCTATAACGGCCCACCTGCAGGAACACACAATTGCGACATAGAATGGCCGGAGACGGGATGCCCCCGTGACAGCAAGGGAAGTTGCTCCCTTGCTTTACATGCCGAACAAAATGCCATTCTTTACGCTGCCAAAAACAGCGGCACCATTGAAGGATCCACCTTGTATGTAACACTCTCTCCCTGTATCTCCTGCGCCCGGGTTATCTACACCACTGGAATACGACATGTGTTCTACTTGCATTCCTATGCCGAATTCAAAGGACTTTCTACAGATGAAGGAGTAGAGTTCCTGCGTAAATTCGGCGTTAAAGTCACCCGTTTTGTTCCCAACAACATTACCCCTTGAAAAGACCCAACGCGTATATTTATCTACCCCTGGCCTTTGCGCTGATTTTTATTTCAGGAATCTGGATTGGTAAATTCGTAAGCCGAAATTCCATGCGACATGGCTCCTTCGTCTCCCGTACCGACAAGATCAGCAGTATCATCGATTATGTACAGGACCAGTATGTAGACACCGTTAACCGGGAAAAACTGGTTGACAAAACCATTTCCGATATGCTTCAGGAGCTGGATCCTCATTCGGCATATATGACTGCCGAAGAACGCAAGCGGATGAATGAGCCCCTGGAAGGAAATTTTGAAGGCATTGGAGTGGAGTTTAATATACTGAGCGATACGATCCGAATTATGAACGTCATTGTCGGTGGGCCATCCGAAAATGCAGGACTGCATACAGGCGACAGAATCGTAAACGTGGACGACAAACCCTTTACGGGAAAAAAGATAAACAGCAGTCTGGTGATGAAAACCCTGAGAGGGAAAGGAGGCACCCTGGTAAAGCTTGACCTGAAACGTCCTGGGACAACGAAACTGGTGTCTGTTCAAATTACCAGAGGAACCGTACCTATCTATAGCATAGATGCCGCATATATGTTGAGCCCCGATGCAGGATACATCAAACTAAGCCGTTTCGCAGCTACCTCTTATGATGAATACATACAGGCAGCTAACAAGCTAAAGGAAAAAGGAATGAAAAAACTCATTCTTGATCTCCGCGGAAACGGAGGAGGATACCTGAACATAGCCGTTTCCCTTGCCGATGAGTTCTTGTCTAAGGGCAAAATGATCGTATATACCAAAGGCCGGTCGGTGAGGCATGGGGGAGAAAAGTTTATTGCAACGGGAAGTGGAGGCTTTGAAGACAATGCACTCGTACTACTAATAGATGAAAACTCGGCTTCGGCAAGTGAAATTATTGCAGGTGCTATTCAGGACAACGACAGGGGTTTACTTATAGGGCGTCGTTCATTTGGCAAAGGACTTGTCCAGCAGGAAAGGGAGCTGCCCGACGGATCGGCATTCCGCCTGACCATTGCCCGCTACTATACACCTAGTGGACGCTGTATTCAGCGGCCTTATGACAAGGGTTCGGAAGAGTATTACCAGGAAGAATCAGACCGGTTCAAGAATGGAGAACTGGAGAGCCCGGACAGCATCAAATTCTCGGAAACTCAAAAATTCAGGACTCCTAAGGGCAAGGTTGTTTATGGAGGCGGGGGAATAATGCCTGACATTTTTGTACCCCTTGACACAGCAGAACGCAATCATCAGGTGAACGACCTGATCTTCCATGGCCTTGTCAAAGACTTTGTACTGGAATACACCGATTCAAGAACGGAAGCGCTTCGCAAGGAAGGCTTTGAAACATTCCGGCGTTCGTTTGATGCTGCAACATTGATACCTCAGTTGTTAGCTTATGCAGAAAAGAAAGGTCACCCTCAGGGCAAGAATCTCTCTGGAGGCAGTAAGGAATTTTTAACCAACTATTTACAAGCAACTATCGCCCGCGTAGTCTGGAACGAAGAAGACTTTTACGTGATTTTTAATTCGAAAGACAAAACCCTGGAGAAAGCTCTGGAAACCCTGGAGAAAAACTAGAAACAAAAACAGAGCGGAGAAAGAGAATGATTTATCATTCTTTCTCCGCTCTGTTTTTGTTTTGACATGCCGCGTCCTCTTTCTCCGCTCTCTTTCTCTTTCTATTATTTCTTAGTGGTATCAGCCGGGGCTCCGGCGTCTTTCTTTGTAGAGTCTTTAGCAGGGGCGTACATCTGTTTTGTTAAAGCATCTGCAATAGAATCAGAGTCTCTTTTCAGTTTTTCGTCACGTGCTTTTGTTTCTTTTTCAGAAGGACCACAGGCCACTGTGCTCATCATTGCAGCGACAACAAAGATTCCGAATATTTTTTTCATTTGGATAGGGTAATTTAATGGTTGTTTTTTTTTATTTGCTTGAGGCAAAGGTAGTTAAATTTATCATTTCCCAAATTTTAAAGAGCAATTATGCCATTTAACCGAAGTAAATTCTACCTTTGATAGCTAAGAAAATTATAAACCAAAACATATTCACGTCATGGCTTTCGAACTACCTAAACTTCCTTACGATTACAAAGCACTGGAACCGCATATTGATGCCCGCACGATGGAAATACATCATACCAAGCATCACCAGGCCTATGTCACAAACTTAAACAATGCCATTGCCGGTACGGATGCCGAAAAAATGAGTATTGAAGATATCTGTAAGAGCATTTCCAAATTCCCGATGCCTGTTCGTAACAATGGAGGAGGGCACTATAACCACAGCTTGTTCTGGACAGTATTAAAGGCGAATGGGGGGGGAACACCAACTGGTGACCTGGCCACTGCAATCAATACCGCCTTTGGATCTTTCGACACCTTCAAAACCCAGTTTGCCGCCGCCGGCACCACCCGTTTCGGTTCCGGTTGGGCCTGGCTAAGTGTTTCCGGAGGAAAACTCAGTATATCTTCCACCCCAAACCAGGATAACCCGTTAATGGATATTGCCGAAACCAAAGGAACTCCTATCCTGGGCCTGGATGTGTGGGAGCACGCTTATTATCTCCACTACCAGAACAGACGACCTGATTATATTACCGCATTCTGGAACCTGGTGAACTGGGATGAAGTGAACAAGAGACTTAAAGAAGCAAAATAATTACAGGGATGACGAAACAGGAAATCCGGGTGCCCTATTGCAAATCCAGCTTGATGGCCCTGGCTTTCCTGTTTGTTTTTTCCACAAACTCAAAATCCCAGCAGAACCCAAACGCTGTTGTCTTTACAGCAGGTGCAGGTGCCAGTTTTGTTCAGGTTGCAGACCCTTTCAATACTTCGGGCACGTACTTTTCAGCTGGTAATTTCTCCCGGTGGAGTTACCCGGCCTATATACTCAACTGCGATTTCCGTACGAGTGACCGATTGAGCCTTGGAGCCTGCCTGAGCTGGCAATCTCTGGGCTTCAATTTCACCAATGTGCCTTATCCGAACACTCAGTCTAATAATTATTACAACAACCCTTCTCCCCAGGAATCATGGGGAGATAGTTACAACCGGTACAATATCGCTGCAAGGGTCCTTTATTATTTCGTCCGTGAACAGAATCTGGATGCCTACTTTGGCGCCAGGGCCGGTTATACATGGTGGGATCGCAGCACCACCAATTCCGATCCTTCCTACAATTTTTCTATTTATGACGAATATTCCAAAATCTTTCTAACTCCTGTTGGATTGCAAGCCATTTTCGGAATGCGGTATTTCTTCTCCCAGAATTTCGGCATCACAGCAGAAGGCGGAATAGGTCCTCCCTATGCACTGCTGCTCGGACTGAATGTGCGGTTTAGCAACTGATCCCGAAATCCTAAAACTGCTGAATCTTGAAACGCTTTATTCCCCGTGTCTATTTGTTTGGTCTGATTTTTCTCTGCTTCTCGCTAACGATTCAGGCAGGGTCACCCTCCATCGACCCCCTTCCTCTGAAGAATCCCTTTTTGAAAAGGATGACGGACAACAGGCGTGTCATCGCCGCCTGCCTGTCATTTCCATTACCAGTAGGGTTTCTGGGAGCGCATCGTATTTTCCTGGGCACAGGACCCTATGTGCCTGTCATGTATATAGCCACCTTCGGTGGTTGCCTGGGGGCTCTGCCACTGGTTGATTTTTTCCTCATCCTATTCAGTAAGGACCTTCAGCCCTTCCTAAATAATCCGCATTTGTTT
>Ga0207114_1127_pt2 | contig 19929 bp, 12 predicted proteins | sample Alteio_BWMinHeat_70_FD_153560 | JGI IMG/M metagenome (GOLD analysis project Ga0207114, IMG submission 153560) | Enriched cells from forest soil in Barre Woods Harvard Forest LTER site, Petersham, Massachusetts, United States -... | ecosystem: Environmental > Terrestrial > Soil > Temperate forest >... | reverse complement strand
CGGCTTTCTCCAGCCCTTCTCGAAAGCGCTTGAGAACCGCCGGGTCGAACACGCCCGAACGATAAGCGATCGCGGAATCCGGGAACACTTCGGACTTTTGAAGCTCCTTCAACTTGCCGAAGCGACCGGGCTTCCGGCGTTTGTAGCAATCCAGGGCCTCGCGATCCACGACCACGGCTTGCACGCTGCCATCCGCCAGATCATCCAGAGCCGCTTCGGCGCCGGAGGAACTAATCAACTTGGAGAAGAAATCCTTGGCTTCCTTGCCGTTTTCCCGGCTGAGCCGCTCAACGAACAAGTGACAATGGCTTCGACTGCGGCGAGGGATTGCCAGTTGTTTTCCTTGAAGGTCGGAGAAGCGGGTGATATTACTGTCCTGGCGAACGATGAGAAAAGCTTGACGGTTGCGGTGCTCGTTAACCACGATTACCAGGGGCTGGAGGTCGGGCCAATTCTGCTTGGCCCAGGCGAATTCCACTCCTTCGAAGAGGGCCAGCTGCACCTTGTTTTTCGACAACAGCTCGGCAACCGTTTCAGTGTCCGTCGGAGGCGCCAACTCGCTGTCGAAGCCTGTTTGCATCTTCACGAGTGCGGAGAATGGCTTCATGGCCACCCCGATCATCGGTTCGGGTACGTCTCGGAAGAAGGATTGAACAATCCCCAGCCGAATCGGGTTCGGTATGTTTTCTCCTTTTGCCGTCGGAGCAAAGGAAAGGTATCCCATGACAAGGGCCAGGGATATGATGCTCGGGGGAAGGGACTGAACGTGCAACATCATGGTGACGACCCTCATATTTTTGCGAATCTCCGTGAGATAACGTCTCCGCGGGGTGGGCCAGACCCTCTTGTCTGGCGCCAGACAAGAGGGTCTGGCCCACCCAAGCTCAGCCCTGCAACCGGGCGATTAAAACGGGCTGGACTCATCTGTGATCTGCGGAATGAAAAAGAACCTGCAAGAGTATTTCTACACCAAGGGCCGCCCGATCAACAAGGCCGACCCGAGCAGGCGAGTTTGCAACCTTCGAAAAACGCGGGTGACTTTGCTGTCTTCTCCGGCAGGAACCCGACCAAGAAGCTATCCTGGGGAACGGTCCTCGCCTTTAACGGTTGCAACGATTTTTCCCCCAGGTCCCCGCCGAGACGCAATGAACGCCTTGCCGATCCTCTTGTAGAAGAAGGCGTCGGAGAATAGTTTGTCATGCGAAAGATCGGATGAGCCACCGTATTCCTGAAATAGCTCACTACAGTGCCTGGCGCCGTGCTACTTCTCCTTGGAAGCCATGTCAAACCAATTACTAACCTCCGCCTCTTCCAAAGTGGGCGCGAGCATCCAGCTCCTAGAGACGTTGACCGAACGCTATGCCGGCAACGTTTCCGTCCGATTCTGGGACGACTCATCCTGGTCCTCACGGCCCGATTTGCCTGCTCGGTTCATTTTGGTGCTGCGGCACCCGGGCGCGCTGCGGCAAATGTTCTGGCCGTTCAGTGCCGTCGCTTTCGGCGAGGCCTATATCTTCGACGACTTCGATATTGAAGGCGATATTTTTGCCTTCACTCCTTGGCTCGCTCACTTGATTACCCTGGGCGAACAAACACGGCTGGGAGAGAAACTTCGCCTTCTGTGGCGGCTGCTACAGCTTCCCCGACAGGCGAACCCGCGCGACCCAATGTGGGCCGGCAGGCCGCGATCGGAGGCGCAAGGAATCGAAGATGACCGCAAGGGGATTGGTTTTCACTACGACCGGCCGTCGGAATTCTTTCGACTTTTTCTCGGTCCGACCATGCAATACACGTGCAGCTACTTCAGCGACCCGGAGGAAGACCTGGCCATTTCCCAGCGCCGGAAGATGGACTACATCTGCCGGAAGCTCTGTCTGAAACCCGGGGAACGATTCTTGGACGTCGGTTGCGGCTGGGGCGGACTGCTCATTCATGCGGCAAAACACTATGGAGTGGAAGGCGTGGGTGTGACCCTCGCCGCCAAACAGGCCGAGTGGGCGGAACGGGCCATTCGCAATGACGGATTGCAGGAGCGAGTCCGCATTCACTATTGCCATTACCGGGAACTGCCTTTCCTTGAAGAGTTCGACAAGGTCTCGAGCGTGGGCATGTGCGAGGAGGTGGGGCGCCGAAACCTGCCGACCTATTTCCGCAAGATCTGGCAAGCCCTGAAACCAGGCGGGACCTACCTCCACCACAGCATTACCCTTCGGCCCAACGTTCCCTACCCGCGCTGGACTGCATTCGCCCGCAAATATGTTTTCCCCAACGGGCAGCTCCACGATTTGCTGGAGGCGCTGCGACGCGCGACCGAAGCGGGGTTCGAGATCCGCGATGTCGAGAACCTACGCGAGCATTACTCGCTGACGCTCAAGGCTTGGGTTCGCGGGCTTGAGGCCAACCGCGGCGAGGCAGTTCGGCTGACCAGCGATGTGAACTATCGCATTTATCGAGTCTACATGGCCGGGGCTACTCTCGGGTTCGACAGCGGCATCTACCACCTGAACCAGACCGTGATGAGCAAGCCCGATCAAGGCCGCGCCGGATTGCCGCTGACGCGAGCCGACTGGTATGCCCGACCTGCCGTCCTGCCAAATCCAGACCCCCCGCGGCACGCTTTTCAGCTTACATCCTTTTGAGGCGCCTACCGGAATGCAGCTGTTCGCCCCCTTCGCGACAGGAACGCAAAATAAACTATAGTAAGAAGTAATCTAAGAATTACCCTGAAACCGACTAGCTGAAGCTCAGGCTCAGGCTAATCCATAGGAGTGTTTATGGATGCACTGCGGCGGACCCCTCGGCGGAAGATCCACCTCATACAACCGAAATTCCCGCCTTCCTACTGGGGCCAGGAGTTTTTTATCAAAATGACCCCTTATGGGGCTGTCTACCCGCCGCTGGGCTTGATCACTCTCGCTGCCTTGACGCCTCCCGAATACGACGTCACCGTTTGCGATGAGAGTGCCGGCGAGCAGGTCGATTTCGACGTGGACGCGGAGATCATAGGAATCACCGGCTACCTTTTTCAGATGGTCCGCGTCTTCCAGCTTGCGGACCGTTTCCGCGGGCGAGGAAAAACGGTAGTGATCGGCGGCCCGATGGCCACCCTCCTGCCGGAGGAGTGCCGCGCCCACTGTGACGTGCTCTTCGAGGGCGAGGCGGAGTACACCTGGCCGCGCTTCCTGCGGGAGTACGCCGCCGGCTGCCACACCGATCGCTACCATGAGCACGAAAAGATCCATCTGCCCGATTCGCCCCTCCCGCGCCTCAACGTCCTGAAAAAGTCCTATGGTCAGGGCATCGTCCAATGCACGCGCGGGTGCCCCTTTACCTGCGAGTTCTGTGATATCATCGTCATGTACGGCCGCAAGGTGCGGTTCAAGCCAGTCGAGCAAGTGCTCAAGGAACTTGAGGCCTGGCAAGCTCGGGGGACGAACAAAGTCTTTTTCGCCGACGACAACTTCATCGGCAACCGCGCTTACGCCAAAGATCTGTTGCGGTCGGTCATCCGCTGGAACTCCGGGCAGCGCTCCCCTCTGTCGTTCTATACCCAGGCGAGCATCGACATGGTCCGAGACGAGGAGCTCCTCGGATTGCTCCGCGACGCGAACTTCTTCGCGGTGTTCCTCGGCATCGAGTCGCCCCGCAAGGCGAGCCTGGCGGAGGCGCAGAAGATGCAGAACGAGAAGCTGGACCTCGTGCGCGCCGTGCACAAAATCCAATCCTACAACATGTTCGTTTCCGCCGGCATGATCGTCGGCTTCGATCACGACGATCCCAGCATCTTCGAGGAACAGTACGACTTCTTGCAGGAAGCGCAAATCCCAATCGTCTTGGTCAACGCCTTGGAGGCAGTGCCGCGGACGCCGCTTTACAGCCGTCTCCAAGGTGAAGGCCGGCTCCTTAATACCTCCTACACAGACGCCGCCGCCACCGCGCGCTATGAGAGCGGAGTAGGCATGTCGAATTTCCGCCCGCTGAGTATGTCGGGGGAGGAACTAAAGGAGGGGCTGGAACGGTTGTTCCAGAGGCTCTACACGCCGGATGCCTTCGCCGCGCGCCTGTTGGGCAATCTCTCCCGCTTTCGAGATGTGAGCTTCCGATCCGAGCGGGTGCGGCCCAGCTACGTTGCCATCTTCTTCCGGTTGGCCTGGTATTATGGCGGCAAGGGTCGGGCCGCCCGGAAGTTCTTCTGGGGATGTCTATGGAAAACGCTGCGACAGTCGCCTCGGATCGTCGGCCAGATGGTCATTTATATGGGGATGTACGTGCACTTCTGTAAAGTGCATCAGCTGGCGCTGACCTGGGATCCGTGGAGCGCGCCGTCCAGACCGAATAAAACCCCCGTCGCCCAGGCCGCGCCGCGGGAAGATCTTTTGCAGGCTTGCGACATGCGCTTCTCAAGCAGCCTTGCCGCAAATAAAAGAGATATTCATGAAGCTCGAGCGAGCCGGGAGACATCGTCATCACATTGAGAAATGGCTCGCCCCACGTCAAGCCCCCGGTTCAGCGCCTCATCCGAGTTGATATAAGCCCACTCCCCGAAGCGCCCGACCGAGACAATGCCCCGATGAGCCAGCCATGTTTTCAATTGCCGAACAGCGGCTTGTCGACTCGCAGTGGGGACCGGATAGGCGGCCGGCACCCGAAGAACCCGGGTTGTTCGAACCTCATCGGCTGAACGAATCAGCCCTAACAATTGCAACCCCTGAATTACTTGGCGCTGCAAATCGCCGTCGGCCTGGTCCGAAGCCAAGGAGACCTCGGCCAGAATGCCATGATGGGGCAACGAGCGCAGATCTGGGGACGAATTATGATTGATCACGATTTTGTGCGCCGGTATTTCGGGACCAGAGCTATAAACGCGCTGAATGGGCGTATCCACGGGATGACCAATGACCACGAGGACCAAGGCTAACGGCAACCCCTTCAGCTGCATTGCGGCCTCGTTGATTCGGGGAGGAACGTCGTCCATGGTTCTCAGCAATTGGGGGATGGGAAGAGTGGAAATAATGCGCTTCCAATGAAAAACATCGCCACATACCGTCGCCAGTTTTTGTCGAAGAGAATCGATATGAACCACCTCTTGGCCCAGATACAAATGCGGGAGCCGCTGGGCCAAGGCGCGCATGATCTCGCCGAATCCGCCTCGAGCCGGATAAGCCACCCGGCTATCGGATTGGAGGGGGCTGCGCTTGCCGGAGCACCCGGCAAGCTTGTCCTCGTCGTCTTTTGGGCCGGCCACTCGTTCCTCCACCCAATCCACGGCCAGATGCTCGAGATCCGGACCCCAGAGCTTCCGGTTATAGGGCAGCAAGAAATGGCGAGCAATTCCAGGACCAAAGCGAGTCCGGAGGTATTCCTCCAAGTTGGCCGCGCCTTTGCCCTCGTTCCCTTGTCGCAGTCCGGAGGCGCACTCGCTTCTGATGGCTGAATTGCTCATCCGTTGGAAGTTCTTTTGAAACGGATAGGGAATCATTTCGCCCTGGACGTAACAACGGGCATCACGGGTTTGCTCGTACATCTCCAACGAGCCATACACCAGGTCGCGGATAGCAGCATGAGGAGTATGAAAGGAATGACCGCCCCAATCGAAGACGGCTCCGTCCAGCACAATGGTGCGGCACAGACCACCCAGGTCCGGACAGGCATCCAGAACTACCGCCCGGTCGCCAAGAGCAATCCCGGCGCCGATCCCGGCCGGACCCGCGCCCAATACCAGTATCTGATCCTTGTTGCTCAAGGATGTTCCGTGATTCATGCGGCCGTCTGCCTTTGCTCCTGGGTATCCTCGTGGGCTCTGAGGAATGCTCCTTTTCTTGCATTCAGAGTTACCGCAGGGTCCGTGGCCACATGAGCCCAAACGTGAACGTGGGGAGTGCCTCGGAAAAACCAGGCAAAGGCGGGTCCGGTCAATCGCCAATTGTCCCATTCATCCTGACCGGCCAAGTTGCCATCCCGGTAGAACGCCAAGGCACACCGATCGAGGCCGCCCATCTTTTGCAAGCAATGCAGCACTCGATGCTGGTCTTCTTTTCTGAAAGGCTCGATCATGGTTCCAAGAACTTGCTGAAGTTCGTGCTTTTGGTCCCCGGTCATTTCCGTCACCGGGATTCCCGGAAGCGGTCCATGAAGACCCGGGAACCCAATCCCTGGCTCATCCGGCCGACGGGCAACCAGCGCCAGGCGCCGCTGTCGGCCATCTAACATTTGATAGACCTTGCTGGCGCGTTGCGCTTGCGGCCAGAACACGTTTCCCGGATGCCGCGCGGATTCCCAAAACCCCGTGGCCGCGTGGCCATAAAAAATGGGGCCACCGAAAGCGATGCGCTCCTCGGAATTCCCATCGGCGCGAAGCGTCAAATGACGTCCCGCGATTACGAACTCGAACTTGCCGCCGCCGGGAGTGCCGAAAATGGCAATACTCTGATCGGCCCCCCAAGGACGCCCTCCCGTATCATCCTTAAGCTGTTTGAGAAACCGGCTGTACCAATCGGGATTCACGAGTCCCTTGAATATCTCGTGAATCAGCGATTGTTGCTGAGACGTGAAAAAATCGCTGCGGATGGCCCGACGTGTGATTTGCCAATGGTTGGCTACGAAGGTGCGCAGGATCCCCACGGTCGGATCAAGGTGATCCCATTCGAAGCAGATTTCTTTCCTTTGATTCTCGGTCAAGCTATCGTACAGCTCCTTGACGGCCGTCTCTGCGAGACGAGTTCGATGGGAGGATTCCGGCGACGACTGCGAAGCGCTCGGGGCTGCGGTGATGCTGACCTTGCGATCCGCAGTTATCTGACGATCCTGTTGCCAGCCCCTGAGCTTGCTTAATGGGCCCACGATGAGACGACCAATTCTCCAAGTCCAGGAGCGCTTCATTTCCGAGGGAATTTGTTTCAGCGCTGCGGCGAGTTCCTGGATGACACGCTCTTTGGCGGCTAGCTCAGCTTCCCTACCAATTAATTCCTGGATAACAGATTCCTTATCAGTCAGTGCCTGAGCCAGTTCTTGAATGACACGCTCCTTTTCCACCAATTGCACTTCCTGAACCATCGCGCGATCCACTAATTGATCGAGCCGGGATCGCAATTGGGCAGTCAGCTTCTCTGTCATGTCCAGAGAGACCTGACTTTCCTCGTTAAGGGATTTGGTCAATATTCCAAATCGGCGGGCAAGCTCCTCCATGTAACCGAGGATGGCTTGACTAGCTCGCGCTTTATCGTCAATTGGCTTGGTGTAAAGGAGTGGGCCGCCTCTAAAGGGAAACGGCGCTTCCGCCACCGGCACGGTGGAACCCTTCGCTTCCGGGTCGACTTTTTCCCCCGGCAGCAAGAGATAACGGCAAGCGGCTTCCGCAAAGCCCGCCACGAAAGCCTGCGGATCGCGCTTGGCTAATTGATACGGGCCCCGGTAATGCCAGCCCGCTTCCGGAGAGCGGTCCGGTATCACTTCGTTCTGCAGGGCGGCAATGATAATCTTGGCAAGGTACTGTCCCGGGCTGCGCACGGGGAAGTGAGCCAGATAAGCGCTTTCATGGCCGGCAGCGGCACATGGCCTGTCGCAGATCCTCAGTTCATGGTTCCCGCGCATCAAGACAGCATTCGGCAGGGCCGCCAACTTCCGGGGCACCATGACGTTAACCGCCCTGCAGCCGTGAACCAGGCGTCGCCGCATGCGGAGCACGGGATTGAGCTCCAATGGATCATCGCTCTCATGCGGCACGTAAGTTTGCCAGGGCAAAGCAATTGGCTGATTTGATTCGAAACGGTCATCAATCAGGTCTTGTCCCGGGGCGGCAGCCACAAATTCGTCCACATCTAACGGCAGCACCCAGTCCGCGCCGTGATGTTCGACCGCATGCTCCCGCATAAGTCGAGTCATACGCTCGGAATGATACTTTCCCGAGGACCGATCTTCGAGGATCGTGATCGGAAAACCTTCCTTTGCCAAGGCATGAAGAATTTCCGGGGTGTCATCATTGCTTCCGTTCTCAAGAATCACCAGGTGACTGACATAGGCCAACGTATGGCGGACAAAGGCTTCCACGATGTCCGCTTCGCTCTTCACCATAGCGATAGCGACAACTCTCACGTTTGGTCCCTCGAAAGCGGGTCAGAGAAAGCGAACGGGTGAGGATCAATAGCGCAATAGTCCGAGATGGTAAAGCCGATGGTAGATAACGTGACGGAACAAGTACCCAGCAATGTGGCGACTGATCTCCGTGTAGGAAACTGGCCGCCCATTGCAACGCTCGCGCAGGCGGTTCATTTCATAGAGGCCCCGGTGGGCCAACTGGGATGCGGTTTTTTGCCCCGGGTGCAGTCGAAATCCGCCAAGGAACCGAGGCAGCCGGACAAATCGGGCGCCGATGTCGCGGAAACGAAGAATCAAATCCCAGTCGAGAGCGAAATCAAAGCTCTCATCGAAGGCCCCGCCGACTTTTTCCCACACGCGCCGTCGCCAAAACAGGGTTTCTTGGGGGACATAGTCGGCCCAGGACAGCACGTCATCATCGTGGGGAGGTAACACCCAACGGCCCACTTCTAAATCGTTTTCGTCGATCATGACCCGATGGCCATAAACGACGTCAATCTCCGGATGCCGAGCAAAGAATGCCGCCACATAATGGAGCGCTCCCGGCATCAAGAGATCGTCCGAGTTGAGATAGGCCATAATTTCGCCCGAGGTACGGCCAAAGCCCAAATTGAGCGCGTGGGCTTGCGAGCGGTCCTTGCTTGATTCGGAGTAGTTCAGCGACGGCTGGTATCGATCAAGCACGTCCATCGTTTCGTCCGAAGAGCCACCATCCTTGACGACGTATTCCAGCTGCGGATAGCGCTGATCGAGAACGCTTCGAATGGTCCGCTCGACAAACTGTCCCTGGTTAAAGCTAGGCGTAACAATGGAAACGTGAGGCCAATCGATAGACGAAGCCCTTGCGTAACTGGCTGGGATTGAAATAGCTCTCGGAGAATAATGAGGGGTGATGCCAAGTCGCACTCCACAGAATCTTTTCAGCAACTGTCGCCAGCGCCAGTGCCGATAGATCTTGGCCGACTCCATCTTCTGCTCCAGGAGTTGGATCTGACTCCGCGCCGTCTGGAGTTCTTCTCGGAGCTCAAGGATTGTTCTGAGCCGCTCGCCTGCCACGGTTTGAAGCTCGACAAGGTCATTCATAAGGATCGCCTTGACGCTGGTTGGCGATGGTGCGGCGGAGCGATTGCGTCGGTCTCGTGATTCCCAATCGCTCACCAGTCCTAAACTCCATCCTCCATCGCACACTTGTTGGGGACGCGCGCACTCATGCTGCAACGCGCGAGTTTTTCAGATTACTCAGATACCAGGCAATCGTCCGATCGAGTCCCTCGGATAGGGAGGTAGAAGCAGTGAATGCCAGACTTTGCTTGGCTTTGCTGACATCCAAGCGTCGGCGAGGCTGGCCATCCGGGTGGCTTGGGTCGAAACAAACTCTGCCCTCGAACCCCACCTTGGAGGCAATCAGCCGTACCAAGTCGGCGATGGCAATGTCTTCACCGGAGCCAATATTGATGGGCTCGGGGGAGTCGAGATGCTCGGTAGCGAGAATAATAGCGCGAGCGGCGTCTTCAACGTAAAGGAATTCCCGAGTGGGTCGTCCGGTTCCCCAGACGCGAATTTCGCCAGCCTCCTGATCCCGGGCCTCGACGCATTTGCGGATTAAGGCGGGGATCACGTGAGAGGTGGTGAGGTCAAAATTATCTCCCGGCCCGTAGAGATTCACCAGCAGCAGCTGAATCCCGACGAGGCCAAACTCCTCGCGGTAAGCCTGCAACTGTACGCCGAGAAGTTTCTTGGCCAGGCCATAAGGGGCATTGGTTTCTTCCGGATATCCGTTCCACAGGCCCGTTTCCCGGAAGGGAATCGCTGCAAATTTGGGATAGGAACAGACGGTTCCGATAAGAACGGTTTTTTCAATTTGGGCTTTTCGGCACTCTTCGATCAGGTGCATGCCCATGGCCAGGTTCTGATAAAGGAAAGTGCCTGGAAACCGAAGATTGGCGCCAATTCCGCCGCAAACCGCGGCCAGGTGAACGACAATGTCCGGCCGGTATTGGCCAAGAAGTCGCCGGGCGCTGTTCGGTTCGGTGAGGTCGAACTCTTTTTTCCGGGGCGCCACGACATTCTTGCACCCCGTCTTACGAAAGCTGTCCACCACATGCTTTCCAAGAAATCCAGAGCCGCCGGTCACCAGAATTGACTTTTCCTTTACATACATGCCGGTTTCCTTCGACCTAAACGAGACTCGCCCGGCTTGACTCATGGGTAAATAATCCGAGGGTTCTTGAAGCTGCCCAGTTTGCGTCACTTAACTATTGCACTGCCTGCGTTTCTTACCTATTTTCTCTACCTGCAGTAACTAGCGAGACCGGCTAGGAGCGACACATTCCCTCATAGTTATCGGCCGGCAAAGCCGGTATCAGTTACTATGATTCGTTTCAGTTGATTCAAAGCATTAGGCCGCTTGGAATTCCATTCGGATTGGCCGACGGAGGAGATCCCGGCAAAGCTCCAGCGATAGTTGCGCGGGTGGTCAAAGAGAAAAAGAGAAAAACTAGCGAAGGGCCTTCTTGAACTCTCTCAATGTCGCGACCATTCGTAACCGGACGGATTGCGCAAGGCTTCCTGGGTTCGGGCCCGAATCTCGTTGGCGATGGGCGCTAGCCGAGGGTCCACGCTGACCATGATGCCGGCTTGCTGCCTTAGTGTTCGCACGATCCAACGGCACTCCCCGACGAGCTCGTCTTGCCTGCCTCCGATGTCGGTCAGGACCTTACCGTACTGTTGACAACGTTCCAGAGCGTCAGGACCATCGTAGTCCATGATTTTCTTGCGAAAATCCTCGTTCAGGTCGGCGACAAACGTAGGCTTCTGAATCTTGTTTGTCTGAGGCGCTATGTACGTGTCAATTCGCTCGAGGATTTTGTCCAACTCGGCAATGCGGTCACTCAGCTCCGGATGCTCCTTCCTCTGCGCCGCCAGATACTTCCTCATCTTTTCGCCGAACTCGATGTAACGCGTGATCCGTTGGCGGATGTGTGTGACAAAGGCCAGGCCATCGTTCAGATGCTTGTCTACGTCGGCGCGTCGCTCCTTCTGTTGCTTCGCCCGATAAATCTCTTCGAGAAGCCCCTGGACGCCACACGTGGGCCGCCCTTGATAGACGGTCTTCTGGCCCTCGACATCCAGGATGTGCTCGCAGGGGCCGACGCCCAGGGTGTTTCGCATGACGTCCACCACCGTGTACGCATCCAGCGGTGTTTGCTTCACGCGATTGACCGGGTAAACGACCGCCGGGCCCTGGAACTGGAAGGCATGCTTGATCAAGGGCTGCACGTAGCCTCTTCGTTCATGGTCTGACCAACAGGGGTAGGAAAATTCATCCAGGAAAGTATTCCAGCGCCACCGGTTCTGCTGCAGAGTCTCTTCTCTGCCGCCGAGCCATGACGGCTTTAGGTACTTGCCGTTCTTCTTCTCTTGCAGCAACATTTCCCAGCTATCGGTCAAAGAGTCTTTGCGCGTGAAATCGACGCGCCACTGGGCTGGAAAAGGCATCGTCCACTGCAAGGGAATGATCGAGCCGGCATCGTCGATCTTCAGGTCCAGATAATGCCAGACGTGCGGCGCGTTCAGCACGGCGACCCAAATATTCTTACCTTCAAATTCGATCTCCGATCCAGCGATTCTTCGCTCCTCTCCTTGGCCTGCCAGCGTCAGTTTGACGTCCTGCTGACGGTTCTCAAAGGCGCACATGCCGATGTTGTCTCCGCTTCCGGTAAGGTGCAGCACAAAGTTATCGCTGGGCGCCTCCATCGCGGAGACGGGAATTCGCGTGGCGTCAATCAGGATGTCGTCGGCAAAAAAGTCCGGGAGGATGACGAACCGTGCTGGGCACTCGGTACGCAGCCGGCCGGCGCCTGCTCCGGGCGCTGTTTCCACGAAGACCTCCCCGCGTTTGATCCGAAACTTGGCCGCGAGGGACGCCCCCTGCTCGGTCTTGCAGGAAACCTCCAGGCAGACCAGAGCCTTGGTATTTTCAGCAAGGCTCACGAGTTCGATTCGTGAAGCGGGTTCACCGCTCCGTGTCATGAGGACCAGGCGCAACACGGCAATGGGACCTTCTGGTCGCTCGGCGTACACTTCAACAGCCGGACTTTGATGGCGTACCACAGCGGCAATCCGGCCGTTGCTGACGACAGCGTCGCCCTTAAAGGATGAGGGCGTCTCGGGCGCCGAGATCCGGCTCCAATCTTGCTTGGCGGTGAGCATCGCCGGCGTGAGCGGCTCCGAAGAGCGTAATCCCGTGTCCCAGACCGCGATCGTGTTCTGGGTTCTGGGCTTCGATTCAGCGTCGGCTCCCATCGCCGTGCCTGCGTACCACCCCACCGGGAGCACGGTCGCGAGCAGAAAAATGATCCGACTCACGATCTCTGTCTTTGCAAAGCATTGGGTTTTCACAGAATCATTCCTCTCGCAAGAGGTCTTCAGTGCCGCCTTGAGTTGGTAGAGACTGTAATCGGGCACGACGATTAATGCAAGCGTCAGCTTTAGTTCAGTGATGGCGAGTCGCCCCGTGAACTACGTGTCCGGTTATGCACAAAGAATCGTATACATAGATGGCGAATCCGTCGTGGCAAGTCTGCCGGTGATTGTTACGACCGCATCGAATCCGCAAAGGAGGCGCTCCGCATGACCGCAGCTGACTACATGTTTCAGTACATAGAACGCCCGGTGGTACTGGATAATTGGGAGGTCGAGACTGCCAGCATCGACAAGTACCTCAATCACGGCATCAAGCCCCGTTCCGACGAGGCCTGGGGCGCCAAAGATGCGCTGCTGGGCGCGGTGGTCGACGAGACCAAGACCAGCTGGAAGACTGCCCAGTTTGTCATCGAAGGCTCTGTGGTGACTGCCCAGAGCATCGTTCGCGTCTTCACCGGCAAGGGCTCGCCCTCGGAAGTGAGCGATGCGCTCTGGCTGGCTCATCGCTACGGCTTTATCACCAATCCGAAGCGAAAGCGGCCCGGCTCGCGCACTCTCAAACAGTACACGGACGCCTTCTGCGGTCTGGATTGCAACGGCTTTGTCGGCAACTTCGAGGGAATCGACCCCAACACGCCAGTCGACAGCTATGGGGCACAATCACAACGGCTCAGTTCGGTGGATGACATCGACGCCGGCACCACCCTCGTCTGGCATGCACCGGGTTGGGCCAAACCCTGGGCTCATATCGCCGTAATCGATACCGTGATTGCCAGGGGCGATCCCATGACGTTTACGGTCGTGCAATCCGGCGGTCCCGTTCAAGGAGTCCACTCCGAAGTCTGGACCAAGAAGGCCAAGGAAATCATGAAAAACAGTGACGGCAATCTCTACCTTTCTGGATTCGGCGGCAAGGCCACGGTCTACATCTGCAATCCCCTATCAAGGTCGCCTTCGAATTGAACGGCGAACTTAATTCACCGCGGCATTGCCATGACTATGGGCCAGCCTGCTTAACGCTGCGGAACCGATCGCCATAGCGGAGCCGCTCGCCGCGCTCCCAAGGTCGGTACTCGTTGCAGAATTCAATGCGCTCCGCAGGAGTTGGATGCGAGGAATGCCAGACCTTGTACAACCACCCCGGTCGTGGGTTGCCGAGGTTGGCGTCCAGCAGCTTGGCAAAGCTCATGGCGGCCGAGTGATTGTCCTGCGTGATTTCCAGGCCGAAGCGATCGGCTTCATGTTCCAGATGCCGGCTAAAGGCCATGACGCCCGGTTCCGCCAGCAAATAAAGCAGGTTTCCCACCAACAGGATCAACGGCCAGGAGGCGACATTGCCCAGCCGATCAAAGCCCAGCCGATTTTGGCAGCGCGAGATGATCGTTCTGGAGATCCGGTGAACTAGATACAAGCCGACAAAAACCACGGCCACGGCAAACAGAACCCCTTGCAAAACGTGATTGAGAACGTAATGTCCCATTTCATGTCCCATGACGAAGAGAACTTCCCTTTCGTCGAGCTTGTTGAGCAGCGTGTCCCAGAGGACGATGCGCTTGGTGCTTCCTAGGCCCGTGACGTAGGCGTTGACCGTCTTGGTGTCCGCGCTTTTATTGACCTCAAACACCCGAGCGCCTTCGATGCCGGCGCGGTCGGCCAGGCCGAGAATCTTCGCTTCGAGCTGCTTGTTCTTCATTTCGCCGAAGTCATTAAAGAGCGGTTCAACCCAAATCGGCTCGATCGAGACCATGAAAAAAATGAAGGGCACCGTCAAGATTCCCGTGTACAGCCACCAAAGGTTTGGGCTCTTTTTCATGAGCAAATAGGGAATCCACAGGAACAACACCGATAGCACAAGGCTGACCAGCAATCCCTTCAGCGAATCGCCCAGCCATTTACTGAAAGCCTGGTCCGACAAACCGTAGGAGTGAGGCCGGATAAACCCCAGAAAATATCCCAATGGGAAATAGAGCAGATAATTGAGGATTGAAAAGATCAGAAAATAAATCACGAAGGTGAAATACCACGTCCTTCCGATTCGCCCGGCCAGACGGCCAAGCCATGCCGAGAACCCGGTGAACAAGAACAAACACAGTATGACCAATTCCCATTCCAGGCTGATCCACCAGAACACGTTGCTGCTCTCGTAGTATTCCAGGGCCCTGGCTGAAGGCTCGGGAACCTCGACCGGGCCAGCGGACGGTTCCAACGGCGATTCTTTGTCATCGGCTTGACTATGGTTGATGTTTCCGGCCAACAGCAGAGTCAGCCCGATGGTAACTGCCAATGCCAGGAAACTCATTGGAACCTTACGATCCTTGAGTCCATATGCTCCACGGACGTAACTAACTACGGTTGGCATGGGATATTCTCTTTTCATCAACTCAGGTGGATTCGGCAAGGCTATCTGCCACGCAACTTAAAACGTCCACGCTGAACAGGAGGCAAAAGAGAAAACAGAGAAACGACCCGGCTCCTCTGTTTCCTCTGTTGCCTCCTGTTCGCATCTAGCTACGGTTCCTGGGGCAGCAGTACAATCTCGCTTGGGGAGGCCGTCTGTTCATTGTGGATATAAATATCGGCAACCTTGGCCGGAAGTAGAAGGGGTCGGAGGCCATGCGTCGTGGGAAAAGAAGCACTCCGGTGGGCGAACATCGGCCGGTTCTCTTGGAAGGCGTGCTTACCGTTCTCGATCCGAAGCCGGGTCAAGTCGTTGTCGATTGCACCGTGGGCTGGGCAGGACATGCGGTGAAGTTGCTCCGCCGGATCGGCCCGGATGGTCATCTTATCGGTCTTGATTTGGACGGCGAAAACCTCCCCGGCGCTCGAGAACGATTGACGGCTGTAGGCTATTCGTTCGCGTTGCACCAGCGAAACTTTGCGGGCTTGCCTGCCATTCTAGCCGCGGAGGGACTGGAAGCAGTCGATGCGATTATTGCCGACCTGGGCATGTCCAGCATGCAGGTGGATGATCCGGAGCGCGGCTTCTCTTATGTCCGCGATGGTCCTCTCGACCTGCGCATGGATCGTAGCCGCGGCCAGACGGCCGCCCAGCTTCTTGCCACAATTTCTGAGAGTGACCTGCGTCAAGCTCTGGAAGGGCTTGGCGATGAACCCGAAGCCACACGAATTGCCGCCGGCATCGTTGCCGCTCGTCAGCTGGAGCCGATCCAACGGACGGGAGATTTGTCGCGTCTGATTATGAAAACAATTCATGGCCGCGAAGAGAAGCATGGATGGCGGCTCCATCCGGCCCGCAACCGCTGGCACATCCACCCTGCAGCTCGGACATTTCAAGCCTTGCGGATTCTGATCAATCGCGAGCTCGCCAACTTGGAACAGCTTTTGCGCGTGCTGCCCACATGTCTTGTGCCCGGGGGAAAAGCCGTGATCATCAGTTTCCACAGCGGTGAGGATCGGCTCGTCAAAACTGCCTTTCGCGCCGGACTGCGAAGTGGCAATTATTCTAACATTTCGCAAGAACCCCTCTTAGCATCATGGCGCGAGCGCGCGGACAACCCTCGGTCTCGATCCGCAAAGCTGCGCTGGGCGCAAAAGGTCGTTTAGCCTTGCCTCTCTTGGCGGCGGCCACTCCACGGACATCTTCGCGTTTACTCGACGCGCTCCACCATGTTGCAGCGGAGCGATTCGAGAGGTGAGTACGTGCTTGACCGGGTGCCTGTTGGTATAGACAATGCAATGCGGCGTCTTCGGATCCCCGGGCATACTTTTTCCTTCATTAGGCTCGATGGCTATCTTCCCTTCTGGACCTGCTTCGTTCGCCTGGTACAAACCGCTTCTGGGAATCGTTGGCGCCTTGGCTTTACTGAGTGTGGTCGGGTATCTCCTGGCCGGATTTCTGAAAGGGCGCCCGAATCCGAAGACCATAGTCGTCAATGACGATCCCCGCTTAACATTTCCGACGCCATTTCGCAACGTCTACCCCGAGGTAATGTACGTCGGCGACGAGGCATGCGTGGCTTGCCATCCGGTTCAGTCCGAGAGCTTTCGTCAAAGCCCCATGGGACGTTCTCTTTTGCCCGTCTCTAATGTCGCCGCCCAGGAGCGTTATGACCGGAAAAGCAATAACCCATTTGAGAAGCTTGGTTTCCTTTTTCAAGTGGCTCAGCGAAAAGGTAAAGTTTATCACCGTCAAGCTCGCAAGGACCCCCAAGGATATGCCATCACGGAACATGAAGACGAAGTCGCCTACGTGTTGGGCTCCGGGAATCGCGGGCGTTGCTATTTGTTCAATAGAGAGGGTTATCTCTACCAGTCGCCCATCAGTTGGTTTTCGGGAAAACAAACCTGGGACTTGTCGCCTGGGTTCGAAGACCGCACGCTTTCGGGTCGACCCATTCGGGCGGATTGTCTGGTGTGTCATTGCAACCAGGCTCATGCCGTGAAAGACACGGAAAATCGATATGAGTCCCCGATCTTTGAAGGTTACGCAATCGGCTGTGAACGATGTCACGGACCAGGAGAGCTCCACGTCAAGAGTCGGCAAAACGGCGACGCCACTGAAGAATGGGACAACACCATCGTCAATCCGAGCCGCCTGACTTCCTCTTTGCGAGACGCGGTGTGCGAACAATGCCATCTCTTCGGGCAGTATTCGATCCTGGGTCGCGGGCGGCAGGCTTTTGATTTTCGGCCGGGGCTTCCCCTGCACTTGTTTCGTTCGGTCTTTGTGGCCGCCCCGGGAGCCAGGACCGAGGATAAGGACATCAGTCAAGTCGATCAAATGTACTTGAGCCGATGCTTTCGCGCCAGCCGGGGACAGCTGGGCTGCATCTCTTGCCACAACCCCCATGATAGGCCGTCGCCCGATAAGAAGGAGGTTTACTATCGCAACCAGTGTTTGCAGTGCCACCAGGAAACGGGATGCAGTCTACCTCCGATGGTTCGCAGGCAAAAATCGAAGGAAGATAGTTGTATCGCTTGCCACATGCCTCAAGCCCCCTTGGCAGAGATTCCCCACACGGCGAGCACGGATCACCGCATCCTCAGAAAGCCGCCTAAAGCGGCTCCACCGAGATCCCCACTTGTGCCCGATCCTGGGAAAAGTCTTCTCGTCAACTTTTACGAACAACTTCTTGAAGCAGGAGACTTGGATGCGGACCGAGATTTGGGTATCGCTTTAAGTGAATTTCAGGGAAGAACTCGGCAAGCCGCCCGGGTTGCCGCCCAGCAGGCCTTGACGCATTTAGAACCGGCCGTTCAAAGACATCCCGACGATGTCGGCGCCCAGGAAGCCAAGGCCTGGGCGCTATGGCTGCTCGATCGTCCTTATGAAGCGGTCGTCACCATCGAAGCAAGCCTGAAAACCGCGCCCAATCGCGAATCGACGCTTCAAACGGCGGCCACTTTTGCCGAAGATCTAAAACAGCAGCAAGCGGCCCTGGAATATTGGCGGCGTCTGGTCGAAATCAATCCGGGTTTGCCCTCTTACCGCTCCCAGCTGGCGAATCTTCTTGCTTTGCAGAAGGATTGGCCAGCGGCCATCCAGGAGTGTCAAGTCATTCTGAAAATCGAGCCGGCCAACGTGGGTATCCGTTTTCTTCTGGTTCAAGGCTATCTACGAACCGGAGAGCCGGCTCGAGCCCGTGCCGAGTTTGCAACGCTTTTGAAACTGCGACCAGATAATGGTGAAGCTCTGCGACGTTGGTTCGAAGAACAACACCGCTGACTGCCAACCGGCGGTTTCAGTGAACTTGGCCCTAGAATCCGGCTGGCGAGAAACCTTGGACCCATCGCTTCTTGCGGCCATGCCCCGGTGGGCTAAAATGCGCTGATTGTTTTCCGAAAGCTTTGGGGCCGGTGCAGAAAAGAGTATCGAATCGCCAGCACCCGAATAACGCGAGCGTTCCAGGCTTCAGCGCGGAGGAATCCGCCCAACAGATGGCGCGGACGGCCGGTGGCAGCCCATTGATAGAAATCAGCCGATTTGCATCAACTAAAGTGAGCCGGATTGCAATATTGGGCGATTAAAGACGCCTGTGCGAATCCGGTCGCTTTCAGCGTTTCTTACGTTGGATTTCCGGGCGACTCTTGAGAGAGATCAATAATGTTTCCAAGGCGCTAAAGTCCGCGGGTTTGATCAGATGGTAATCGAATCCCGCTTTTTGAGAGCGGCGGCGATCCTCTTCTTGTCCCCAGCCCGTCAGGGCAATAATTGTCACGTGCTGGAATTCGGGTTGCTGTCGGATTCGTCGGGCCACTTCGTGGCCATCCATCCCCGGCATGCCGATGTCGAGCAACACTACATCCGGCTGGTAGGTCCTGAGCGCCTCCAAGGCGTCGGGACCGTTGTAGACGATGTGGACCTCGGAGCCGAGCATTTTGAGCAACATCCCGAGGCTCTCCGCCGCGTCATGGTTATCATCCACCACCAGGACACGGCGCGGAGCGAAGACGGTGGAAGGCCTGCTTGCCGGCCCCGTGCTCCCCAAGGTGCGCTGGCCGGCCGCCAAGGGTAGCCGAACCACAAACTCGCTTCCCTTACCAGGCCCATCGCTACGTGCCTGAACGCTTCCGCCGTGCATTTCCGTGAGGCTTTTCACCAGCGTCAGACCGATGCCCAATCCCCCTTGCGAACGGCCGGCTGAGTTGTCAACTTGCCTGAACATCTCGAACACGTGCGGCAGCATATCGACCGGAATGCCCATACCGGTGTCCCGGACTGAGATCGCTACGCCATCGCCCTCGCGCCGGGCCGTGACCCAGATCTGCCCACCCTCTTCGGTGTACTTTGCCGCATTGTTCAGGAGATTGGCGATTACCTGGGTGATGCGGACAGGGTCGGCTTCAAGGGTCAGGGGTTCTGGCGGGATGGCGACGGACAGCTGATGACGGGCCGTATCGATGAGGGGCCGGCTTGTCTCCACGGCGCCGCGCACCACGGAGGCCAGCTCGACCGGTTCCTTACGCAATTCGATCTTGCCGCGCGTGATCCGCGATACCTCTAGCAGGTCGTCCACCAGGCGCACCAGGTGGTTGACCTGCCGCTCCATCATCTCACTGACGCGCTCGACTGTTGAATCGTGGGGCGCGGATAGGAGCAAGATGTGTAACGAATTGCGAATGGGGGCGAGCGGATTGCGCAGCTCGTGAGCCAGCACGGCCAGGAACTCGTCCTTGCGCCGGTCCGCTTCGCGAAGCGCGATCTCAGCCTGCTTGCGCTGGGTAATATCACGTGCCACTTTGGACGCGGCGAAAATCTTTCCGTTGGCATCCCGAACTGGAGATACGGTCAAAGAAATATCAATTCGCCGGCCATCCTTGGCGACCCGGACCGTCTCGAAATGCTCGATGCGCTCGGCTCGACGCAGGCGCTCCAAAATGGCACGTGATATTACCCAGCGCAAGCAGGCTGAGATCGCGCTTCGCGAAGCGGACCGGCGCAAGGACGAG
>Ga0207114_1089_pt1 | contig 19997 bp, 18 predicted proteins | sample Alteio_BWMinHeat_70_FD_153560 | JGI IMG/M metagenome (GOLD analysis project Ga0207114, IMG submission 153560) | Enriched cells from forest soil in Barre Woods Harvard Forest LTER site, Petersham, Massachusetts, United States -... | ecosystem: Environmental > Terrestrial > Soil > Temperate forest >... | reverse complement strand
ATGGTATCGCAAGGCCGCTGAGCAGGGCCATGCTGGGGCCCAGAATGCCCTCGGATATATGTACGAGTATGGCAGAGGCGTTCAGCAGGACTTTGCCGAAGCAGCCAAATGGTATCGCGTGGCCGCTGTCCAGGGCCATCCGGATGCTCAGGGCAGTCTGGGATTGCTTTACGAGCGTGGTGATGGCTTGCCGCAGGACTCGGCTGAGGCTGTACAATGGATTCGTAAGGCCGCTGAGCAGAGCGATGCAAGCGCACAGAATAATCTCGGATACATGTACGAGTATGGTAGGGGCGTTCAGCAGGACTTTGTCGAAGCAGCCAAATGGTATCGCGTGGCCGCTGAGCAGAGTCATGCACAGGCACAGAATAATCTCGGATACATGCACGAGTATGGCAGAGGCGTTCAGCAGGACTTTGTCGAAGCAGCCAAATGGTATCGCGTGGCCGCTGACCAGGGCCGTCCGAATGCTCAGTTCAATCTCGGACGCCTTTACATGGATGGCAGGGGCCTGCCGCAGAACTTGGCTGAGGCTGCACAATGGTATCGCAAGGCCGCTGAGCAGGGCCATGCTGGGGCCCAGAATGCCCTCGGATATATGTACGAGTATGGCAGAGGCGTTCAGCAGGACTTTGCCGAAGCAGCCAAATGGTGCCGCAAAGCCGCCGAACAGGGCCATCCGGGTGCTCAGTGCAGTCTTGCGGAAATGTACGAACGTGGTAAGGGCTTGCCGCAGGACTTTGCCGAAGCAGCCAAATGGTGCCGCAAAGCCGCCGAGCAGAGCATTGCGTTAGCCCAATACAATCTCGGATGCATGTACGAAGGTGGTAGAGGCGTTCCGCAGAACTTTGCCGAGGCAGCCAAATGGTATCGCCTGGCTGGCGAGCAGGGGGATGCGACCGCCCAGTACATGCTGGGTACCATGTACTCGTTTGCGAAGGGCGTAGCGCTAGATGATGTTGAGGCAATTAAATGGTATCGCAAGGCCGCCAAGCAAGGGCATGCCGCTGGCCAATACCATCTCGGATTCATGTACGAATGTGGTCGAGGAATAACGAATGAACTCGATTCCGACTTAAATGTGACAGCAGCCAAATGGTATCGCCGTGCCGCTGAACAGGGGAATGCTCATGCCCAATACAGTCTTGGAGCCATGTACGAATCCGGCAAGGGCGCGTATGAGGCTTATAAACCCGTTACACTAAATTACGTCGAAGCCTATAAATGGTTTTGGTTGGCTGCCGCTTTGCCTACAACGCACGATTGGAGTGCTAGCCGCCACGATGATGCCGTCAGACGTTGCACTCAACTTGCGGCGAAAATGGTTCCGCAACAGATTGAAGATGCCAAGCGGCTGGCGCGCGAGTGGAGGCCAACATGATCCAGACCTCACCCGTGGATGGAAGACTGCTCCCTGAAGAACAAGAACTTGCACGTCTACTGTGTCTGCAAGCAGAGCTTGAAGAACAAGTCACTTCGGCAGAATTGGCCCTGGAAACTGCCAAGACAGAAACGGCACAGTTTCAGCACCGCTACTACCAAGCTGTGGGGCGGCTGTATTCGCAGTTGGATGAACTTGACGCGCAAATTGCAAAAGCGCGGATGGACCATGCTCCGAATGATGCCGCTCTTAAGGCACGTGCTAAGGCCGCTGAACAAAAGGCAAAGAATTCAGCTCAGGAAGCGGGTTTGATAGAAGTGCAACCCAAACCGCCGCCAGTTATCACCTTGGATCTAAAGCAAGCGTACCGGCAAGCAGTCAAGATGATGCATCCCGATCTTGCCACTACAGAACACGAACGTAAACGCCGTACCGATTTGATGGCACAGGTAAATCTTGCATACGAGCGTGGTGACCAGGACGCTATTGAGAAGCTTATCAAAGAGTATGGACAGGACCCCGAAGCGATTACGGGAGAAGATGTGGCATCCCGCATTGTCAAAACCATTCGACGTATTGCACAATTACGCCGTCGCTTAGGTGAAGTGCAACAGGAAATGGAAGCCCAGCAGAAGACTGAGCTTTTTCAACTCAGAAACACCGTCGGAGATGCCGAAGCAAAAGGCGAAGACCCGCTGGGAGATTTGACCCAACAATTGATGCGGGAAGTGGCTGATCGCACAATGATACTGAAGACTGCACAGCAACAACAATAAGTTAATAGGACGAGATAAGCCCCGTGTCCCGGTTCGGAGCGGAAGGGGACCTGGAGTCACGCGGTCGGCACAGATGGCGAGGTGCCCAGATGGTAAACGCGATGGTGCTTGAAACCGTCAGATTTGACGACGTTTCAGTGGTGCGGGCGGGGGGAATCGAACCCCCAAGGGCCTTTCAGCCCGACGGATTTTCATACCAACTACGGTTTTCACCGCCGCCCTGAGGCGTTTGTGGTCTGGACTATCCCTTCACCGTGGCGAATACGCTTTAGGTGCTGCCCGTCTAGTCTCTACACCTTCCCGTTGCCGGGCTTGGCTCGGGATTGCCATGCGAAAGGTTTCCCCGAGTTTGAGCAGTTCTGCATCTGCGGTTTCCCCCAGAGCACTCTTAGTCGCTTAAAGTCCGTTGCGTCTACCAATTCCGCCACGCCCGCTTACCGCTTGCGTCTTATAGTCTGCGAATTATTGGTAGCCAAGAAGAAACTGACATGATTAACGCGGCAAGTCGTTTTTGTCGTTCTTCGTGTCCTTACCTGGCTTCTTGTCTTTCCGTGGTCGGCGCACGTTGATCGCCGCAGCATCCAGGCTCGTTTTGATGTGGGACGCGTAGTATTTCTCGATCATCTCTACGCTGGTACGGCAGTTCTTAGCAATCTGATAGATGTCGGCACCCTCCATGAGGCGTAGGCAAATGTACGTGTGCCGCAGGCTATAGGCGGTACGTCGGTTGCCCTCCCGGTCGACTTTGAGGCTTTCCTCCTCCAGGATGTTGTTGAAAAGCACATGGTGGGTTTTGGGAAAGAGCAGGTCCGTAGGCTCCGGACTGTTCCGTTTTTTCATTCTTCGGAATGGCACCACGGCACCCGTGGTGCTCTTGCAATAACCGACACCACGCTTCCCGCGAACCTCGATCTCAAGAATGGTTTCGCCACTGGCATCGTCATCGACGATGCTGACGTCGCGATATTCGAGCCGGGCGGCCTCGTCAGGCCTTATCCCGGTGTTCGCCATGAAGAGCACGTAGTCATGAAGCTGTGCGCCTTCCCAGCCGTAGCGGTTCCGCTTCGGCTTTTGCGCACGGCGACGGGTCGCCTCATACAGCTTCTTGTATTCCTCTGGAGAAAACCACGCACGGTGCGAAATTTTCCCAGAGGCTCTGTACGGTTCGGAGAGGTCCGGAAGAAATGGAAGCCATCCGTGGCGATTTGCCGTTTTGAGTACCTGGCGGAGCACCACGATCTCCTGGTGCATCGTACTACGAGCTGGAGGCTTGCCGCGCTTTTCGACGGCCTTTTCCCTTCGGTGAATGCGGTATTCCTGCACTTGGCCTGGTGTGATCTCGGAGAGAACCATGTGGCCAAAAAACGGCAGAAGGTGTTTATTTAATCTGCGTTCATGTCCTTCGACGTATTGAGCGTTCCGCTGGCCTTCGGTGATAATCTGGTACTCGCGGAGGAACTGCTTGGCGGCATGGGCAAAGCTCTTGCCGTGCTTTACCTCGCCTCGCTTATGCTTTCCTTTGAGTTCGAGGTACCAGTCTTCAGCAATATCCTTTGCCCTGGCGAGACCTTCTTCCTTGGTGCTGGTGCGGAAGTTGCGACCACCGATAAACGTCGCGCATTGCCAGAAGCTGCTGTTCTCTCGCTTGTAGATATGGAGTCTGCCTCCCATTAACTCGTGATGTGTCACAAAGTACAACCGAATGTTTGCTTATCCGATACACGCATAAGTGTGTAACTACTGTGTAATGATAAACCAGGGCGTTTCAGTAGTCCAGAAGAACAATCAACCTATTGCTTTAGATCAATGTTTGCATGGTGTGACATTTTGGCATCATCTGCTTTTAAGTCCCTTGCGTCTACCAATTCCGCCACGCGAGCATCTAAGGACAGATTGCATATATCAGCCCTATACTATGATTCCAGCAGTTTTTTGGTTCGCGTTGATCTTCTGGTCGTTATTCTCCTAATCCACAGCTACTTATCCGCCAAGTATACCTGATAACCACACGATACTCCAGAAGATTTGGTGACGCGTAGGTGTGCATCACGACTTCGTGGAGGCATGTTGGTATAACTCGTCCCTCCATTTCGATAGCTTCGGTACTAAAGATGTGAACGCGAGTGTTTCGGAATCAGAGAGTGCTGTAAGGATTCCACTTAATGGGTAATCCACATGATCCGGCATTACTATGTCGAACGCATCTAGAATGCGATCTGCATATGCTGAATTCTGTTCGAGATGCCATTCCTCATGGTGCTTCCAGTAATTTGCTGCATGATTAACAATTTGGACAATCCTTTGCCCAGTGCCAAGACACGGACCAACGGAAAATGCGATATCCTTTTTAGCATCCAGGAAGCCGCGTGTGGCTGTCACATACGCCTGACAGGCAACAAAACCTATGCCCATAATATGCTCAGCTCTATCGAAGCGCGGATGGAGTGTGTCAGGGTGGGGATGGTTTTTCCAGTCGCCAAGAATTGAAACGAGCTGCTTGTCTATTACCACAAGAAGTTCGGCTAAGAGATTAAGGTCATCATCCCAAATCGTACCATCAGACATAATCATGAACATCGCGCTTAGCTCCTAACGTAACAATTATGGCAGAGCACCGCGTGCATCAGATGGGGCCGAAACGATAGTCGGTCAATTCATCATCGCCCAGTTCGCGCTTGGAGAGAAGTAGTTGCTTGATGAAGGCGTAAGACAAGTCTGGATTATCTTCGACAATCTTGCCGATTCGTGACCAGTATTCAATTTGTTTGGGAACAGACCGACTGTTGAGGCTGGCATAGCGGCGTGCCTCGTCAATTAAGTCATCGGAGAGTTTTACAGGGTGCGACATAAATACATCCACATTACCTAACTGTGTATCCCAAATAACACCACGTGTTGCATCTTGCAATCCTTTATGACCCATGTTCTCTCAGAGAAGAGGTGGTATCACAATGGCGAGTCTACTCCAGTTCCTATGGCCATCGTGTAAGAAACTTTAGGCAGTTTTTCTTACAACATAGGCAGCCTCGTCTAAGCGACTTGTATTAATGTGTGCCCGAAATCGTAGAACGACGTCCCCAAATACTTCCTTTTCAATAATGCGTTCAAGCGTTGCTAGTAGCCATGAGTACGCCTGTCGCATGTTTTGGCGGTTTGCTTCATTCGGTACGGGGCTCCAACTTGCTAGTAATTCACGTTGCTTCTTCTCCAATTTATCGAAGCGATCCTTTATAGATGTCCAATCCCACGGCAGCCCTTCATGAGATTGCCCTGGAGTCATCCCATCCCATTCAAGCCGTAGGATGTGTGGATTACTCTCAGCATTTGATGCCGCTTGTTGCAAGTCATGGAGAAAACTCGTGCTATGAGTAAACACGATAACTTGACGGGACATCGACTCATTAACGAGCCGGCGAGCGGTCGTCTGATGATGCCGGTGGTCCAAAGAGGATAAGCCATCAATGACGGATTAATAAGATGGGGATAAAAAACGTACGGCCTTGGACCACGAAAACTGTGTAACAAATGTGTAAGCGGTCACCAAAAGTGGCAAATGTAGTAATGTATTGTAATAACAGATGCTTGCTGGTATGTATCGTACGATACATAGCTTGAAAATCGCCTTTTAAGTCCCTTTGATGTAATACCAACACATTGAAAAGTCATGAGAAAGAATCAACTCAAAGTGTGTATGTGTAACTTTCTGTGTAAAAAATCGTTGAAAATGTCAGTCTTTTGAAGGCTCTCTGGGTCCGCACATTTCCGAAAGTGGCGCAATTCCCGCGATTGCATGGCGTTCTGCTCAATTCATCGGGACGTTGGTATTGGGGCAATCCTGGCATGTGTTTGCTCCAAGGTGACCGCGAGGTGCGCCATGCCTGTCTTTAGACGGCTTTCGATCCCCAATTGGTCGTAGAAGGTGCTGATAAAGGCGACGGCTGTTTTAACGGCCCAATGGGTTACGGGCTACAAATAACGTGGCTCATCGCAGACGAGGCTACTCGGCGGGAGTTGAAGCGGCCATCGCTCCCCAAGTGTCCAGGAAGCGAAGGCAAGGACCGGCCAAAAAAAACTTCCCAATGAAAGAAACGACGGCACCGAGGCGTGACATTGCGGTGGCGCGGCGGTCGCATTTAGGCGGGACGAATCTCCGCAAACCTAGGCTGGCTGCGGGAGAGCACAAATACGTTAACGAATGGTTAAGGAGTTTGTGATAGTCTAAAATAAGGCATGATCCGCGTAACGCAACAGAACAGTGCCAAGGACGCCAAGCGATACTACGCTACGGCGGACTACTACAGCGAAGGTCAGGAACTGGTGGGTTCCTGGGGCGGAAAGGGTGCGGCGCGGCTTGGACTGGAAGGCACGGTAGACAAATTCTCCTTTGAACGGCTTTGCGACAATCTCGATCCACGGACCGGCGAACCGCTGACGGTGCGAACACGCACCGAGCGGACGGTGGGCTACGATTTCACGTTCTCGGTGCCCAAGTCGGTATCGCTGCTTTACGCCATGAGCGGTGACCAGGGCATCATGGATGCGTTCCGCAGCGCCGTCGATGAGACCATGCGGGAGATGGAAGCGGAGATGCAGACCCGCGTCCGCAAGGGACGCCAGGACGTGAATCGCACCACGGGCAATATGGCCTGGGCGGAGTTCATTCACACCACGTCGCGACCCGTTGACGGCCTGCCCGACCCGCAATTGCATGCCCACGTCTTCGCATTTAATACAACCTTCGACGAAGAAGAAAAGCGATGGAAAGCGGGCCAGTTCCGGGAACTCAAGCGGGATGCACCGTACTTCCAGGCGGCGTTTCGTGTGCGGCTTGCCAACAAGCTTCAGGACCAAGGATTTGGAGTTGAGCGAAAGCGTGACGATTTTGAGATTGGCGGGATACCTGCCGATGTGTTGAAACGCTTCTCGCGGCGTACTACCCTGATCGAGAAGGTGGCCGAGGAAAAAGGCATCACCGATGCCAGCCGCAAAGCAGAACTCGGGGCCGAGACGCGCGAAAAGAAAAGCAAAGCCCTTACCTGGGAGACGTTACGCAAGGAATGGAATACGCGGCTTAGCGACCAGGAGCGCGATATCCTGGCGGCAGTACACCGTCGCGACCTGGCGGTCGTAAGGAAGGTGCGTGGTGAAGCAGCGGCCGTCGATCACTCCTTAGAGCACAGCTTTGTGCGTGACGCGGTTGTGCCTGAACGCAAGCTCATCACGGAGGCTTTGAAGCGTGGGCTCGGTGCAGTGACGGTCGATGGCGTATCTCGCGAGGTACAGAATCGTCCCCTGATCCGAAGCAAAATAGACGGTCGCAAGATGGCGACAACGAAAGAGATGCTGGCTTTGGAGTCGCGGTTGATCGACTTTGCACGCCTCGGGCGTGGACGCTGCCGGCCGCTCGGCGACCCGGAGCGACCATGCTCGCGTGACTGGTTCAACGAAGGACAGAAGGCGGCGGTCCGCCATGTGCTCGGCTCGCGTGACCGCGTGATGATTATTCGCGGTGTCGCCGGAACCGGGAAAACGACGCTCGAACAGGAAATCGGCGAGGCTCTGGCGGAAGCCGGTAAACCTGTGGTTGCCCTGGCTCAGTCCGTTAAGGCCAGCCGGGAAGTGTTGCGCGAAGAGGCAGGATTTGCAACGGCGGATACGGTGGCCCGGTTCCTGAAGGATAAGGAAATGCAGGAGTCGGCGAAAGGTGGTGTGATCGTCGTGGACGAGGCCAGCCAGCTCGGCACGCGGGATATGATCCGGGTGTTTGATGTGGCCGAAGCAGTCGGGGCGCGGGTGATTCTTGTCGGTGATCGCCGCCAGCATCGTAGCGTCACGGCGGGCGAACCGCTCAAGCTCCTGGAGGAAAACGCGGGGCTGCGTGTCGCACAGGTCACCGAAATCCTGCGGCAGCAGGGGGATTACAAGAAGGTAGCACAGGCACTGAGCGAGGGACGGACCGGGAAGGCATTCGAGGAGCTTGATAAGCTCGGCTGGATCAAGCAGGTTGCCGACGAGGACCGTTACAAGCAGCTTGCGAGCGCCTATCTTTCGGCCGTCGCTGAAAAGAAGCGGGGTGGCCAGGCCAAGTCAGCCCTCGTGGTCTCGCCAACGCATGCCGAAGGCGACCGCATCACGAAGGCGATTCGTGCTGGCCTGAAAGCACAAAGCAGGCTTGGCGATGAACGTATGGTCCGGGTATGGACTTCCACTCGTCTGACCGACGCCCAGAAAACGGACGCAACCGAATATGAGCCCGGCGACCTGCTCCAGTTTCATCAGAATGCACCGGGCTACACAAAAGGATCGCGCCTGATTGTGGCCGAGGGAGTCAAACTGCCAAACGAGCTTGCCAATCGGTTCGAGGCGTACCGGCCGACGCAGTTAGCGGTCGGCGTAGGCGACCGGGTCCGCGTGACGGCTGGTGGCACAACAAAGGATGGCAAGCACCGACTTAGCAACGGGTCACTTGTTACCATCGAGGGATTTACGAAACGTGGTGACATCATCGTCGATCATGGATGGGTCATTGATCGGGACTTCGGGCACTTGGCCCACGGATATGTCGTAACGAGCCATGCCAGCCAGGGCGTCACAGTGGACAAGGTTTTCGTCGGCGTCTCCAGCGAGTCGTTCCCGGCGACCTACCAGCGGACGGCCTATGTGGCCCTGACACGTGGGCGGGAACAGGTCCAGATTTACACAGACGACAGGAATGAGCTTCTTTCGGCGATCAGCCGGTCAGACGAACCATTGTCGGCGACAGAGCTTTCCGAGTCTCCGGGGCAGAGCCCGGCGAGCAAGAAACGCCAGGGTTTCATCCGTGGCCTTTCGGTATTTGGTGGACGAGACAATTCGACGCAGCCTGGAATCGGCAACGAGTCAATGAACGATAGAGGACTGGACCATGCTTGATGACACCACACACAAGGACCGGTTGAATCGCAGTCCTCATCCACAGGGACTCAGCGGAATTTTGCAGTCAAAAGAAACAGACACCGAGGGAGGAGAGGCTGGGTGCAGAGCGTTCGGGTATCTGCGCGGAATCCGGGATCAGTCAGCGGCGGTGGAATTCCGTTTCCGCAACGGCAATAGCATGTGGTTCCCTTATAGTTGGATGGGAACCTGGCAATACAATCCTTCCGATGGCCTGCTGATGAAATTCTCCGGGGATCTCGTGTACCTCGTGCTAATCCGAGGCAGCAACCTCGACCGGCCGCTCAAGGAAGGGGCTGTCACTCTTACTCATGCGGGCTTCCAAAGGCATCGATTGCTTTGGCTCCGCGAGATGACGGAAGAGGAAATCAGGCAGGTCGGTGAAACGGAACCGACCATCGACAGCATCGAGATCGCGGAGTTTGAGTCGCATACCGCCCTCAAGGAATGGGTCAGCAAGAAGGCCCCGGCGTTCGTGCGGTAAGGACAGGGCTTGGTGAGATGGCCAACGTCTATTGATGTTGAAACCCGTACTCCCGCGTCATTCGCTGTTTGACTTCTTCGGAAGGTTCTCCCTCACCGGCTTCGATGACGACGCCATAGTCGTCAGGAAAAAAAGATTCCCGTTTCTGGGCCTCTTGATAATCCGCGAGTCTGTCCATGCGTATCGCTACATACGCATAACAGGGAACGCCTTTGGTGCTTTCCCCACGGGTGAGTAGGACCGCTACGGCGTGTTTGGTATCGAACGGCGGTCGCCATTTGGCCAGATCGGTGCGGACCAAGTCGGCCAGTGGGTGTTCGATCTGTTCCAAAACCTGCACTGCCCGCTCGGCCAGGGCAACAGCCTGATGGAGTTGACCGCAATGGCGCATCGCGTGGGCGAAAAAGGAAAGCGTCCGGCCCTCACCGAATGCGTCGCCAATCTGGTGAGCGATCTCCACGGACTGTTCAAAGCACTTGATGGCCGACTCAGAATTGCCCAAGCTGTCCCAGGCATGCCCGATCCCGGCCAAAATTCTCGCCTGGGCCAGACGATTCCCGGTTTCCCGAAAAGCGTGAAGGGCTTCTTCGTGGTATTGAATCGCCTGCGTGACATTGCCAGCGGCAATCGAAGCGTCACCCAGGTTGCTGAGGATAGTTGCTTCTAAGGAGCGATTGCCGATCTCTCGGGCGATGACCAGAGCATCATTGTAGTACCGCATGCCTGTGAGCCGGTCGCCTGAAGCGAACACGGCAAGTCCCAGATTGCCCAACGATTTCTGTTCGCTAATACGGTGACCCGTCTCGCGGGCAAGAGCCAGGGACAATTCATGGTATTCAATTGCCAAAGGATAGTCGCCCGCAGCGAATGCTGCGTTTCCCATGTTTCCTAGCGTCATACACTCACTGAAGCGGTCGTCCAAGTCATAGGAAATATCCAGAGCCCTGTGATGGAAGTGTATAGCCTTCCTGTACTCTCCGATGGCGACGTGCGCGAGGCCGAGATTGTCCAATGCGACGCCTTCGCCGCGATGATCTTGGATATCGTGGGAAACCGTTAACGCACGCTCGAAGTAATCAATCGCCTTGTGCGGATCGCCAAGCGTCAACGAGGCATTTCCCAGAATGACGAGGGCAGATGCTTCCGAATAACACCGGTCCCCACGGCACGCCTTCAGGCACGCCATCGCCCAGCGGATCATTTCCTTGGGATGAGCCCTGAGTTCCAAAACTGCTGCGCCGATTCGGGCGAAATCACGGCAGAGTTCCGCGACGACATCATCGTCTGGATTGGTCTCATTCAGGCTGGCGGCCCAAGACTGCCATTGTCGGATATTCCTCGACTCCAGGTCGAAAAGCGCGAGTCCCGTCGCCACTTCCTCCGATCCGGAAAGCAACAAGGCATTAGCTTGAGAAAGCTTGAGGACATAACACCTCGCGGCACGTTTTTTCGCTTCGTGCCTGCCCGCTCGCAGGTCAACACCCCGGGGATGAGGTGATCCGTACTGGAACTCCTTCACGAGAACAACCCTTGTGCGATGGGCTTCATCAGGTCATGCAGCCGGTATCGAAAGGTCGCCTCGTCGAAAAGGACGAGGCTGCGGTCCACCAGCTTCGAGAGATCCTCACGGACAGTGCGATCGTCTTTCATTTCCCAAACGGCGGCGGCGGCATCGGCGTCGAAGTCCGACTTCAACTCGGCGAGGTAATGCCAACGTGTAGCTAGATCTTCGTCATCGTTTACCAGTTGGGCGGAACTTAGTTTGAGCACCGCTTCTACATCCTTCTGTGGATCATTTCCAACCTTCAGCCAACGCAATTGCTCTTTTCGCAGGGCGGCCAGGTACTGGCTGACCGTCCATCCTGCCTTGAGTCGCAGAAACTGCCCGGCCACTCTCAGCGCCAACGGCAAGTATCCGCATAGTTTCGCAACCTTAAGCAATTCCGCATCCGTCCCCTTCGTTCCGACGATGCCACGCAGAAGTTGCAGAGATATTTCTGGCGTAAAAACATCAATACGCACCGTGGAAACCCCATCCAAAGCCAGGGCATGGCGGCTGGTGATGATGAAGCCGGTTTTATTTCCGGCGATGAGGTTCTTGATCTGAGCATCACTCCCTGCGTTGTCGAGGACGATCAGCGCCCGCTTGTCCGCGAGCATACTCCTGTAAATCGGCAGCAACTCCTCTTCGGTGTCGGGCAACTTCGGAATCGTCGGCTCAAAGTCGCGAATGAACCGTGACATCGCCTCGATCGTCGTGACTGGTTGCTGGGATACGCCTTGCAGATCGAGCAGAAGTTGCGCGTCCGGAAACTGGTCTTTAATACGGTGCGCGATATGGATGGCAATCGTTGTCTTGCCGACGCCTCCCATTCCTCTTAAGGACGAAATGCCAACTCGTCCATCTTCGCGAAACTGTTCTGCAATCTCGCGAAGTTCTTCGTCTCGCCCGATGAAGTCACTGAGATCGGGTGAGAGTTGAAAGAGCCGATTAAGGACCAACTGAGCGGGCTGCGCGCTTAGTTCCGGCGGGGCACTCACGGTGCGATTGTCCGACGTTTGCTCTTCTGGATAGTGCTCTCGACGAAACGCCTCCGTCACCAGATCGAGCACCTCGACCTCAAGGATCTTGGCTACTTCGCGAACGCCTTCAACCTTCGCGACATAGATTCCTTTGGCTTCCCACTTCTCAATCGTCGTCTTTCCGATCACCGCCTCTTTCGCCAGCGCTTCGGGAGTCAAACCCCGCCGCTTGCGAAACTTCGCCACTGCGCGTCCGTCGATTTCGACCATGCCGATCCAGTTTTCAAAGGGTTTGGTCATGGCGATCGCGTGGCGATTTGGTGGCGATTAGAAGGCGAAAACGACGCGATAGGAGGACATCACAACCGCACGTAATATCTCACTGTCGAGACTGAAGCAGCCGTTTCAAGGGTTCACAGGAACAGAAGCGGCAGCAACCGATTATACCCGCCAGTTTTCTTCGCCGATCAATCTACCCCGAGGGGTAGGAGGTCAACAAGACGCCGGTGGGTGAGTCAGCGAGTCGGACAGTCTTGACGAAGTGAAGCAGTGACCAAGTTCCAACGGACCGGGAACGAATCAACAGGTCCACCGAATACGGAACCGGTTTGTTCCGCAAAAGCAAAAGAGGAGAGACTCATGCTTCCTGTAATCGGTTTGCTGGCAACCGCGTTCGCCGCTCTCGGTAGCTGCACCTTGCTCTGGTATTTGTGCCTCAGCACGGAAGATCGCGAAAAGGCGGATCGCCTTGCCTGCGATTATGCGATTCGGCTCTACAACCGGAAGCTGCATCAACTCAGCCATCCGGAAAAGAGAGCCATCAACGAATTGGTGAAGGGGCACTTCGAGAAGCGATGACCTGCGGGGCCGGGGCGCTTGGTGAGCACCCCGGCCTGCTGCGGGCAGATTTCGACGGATACCGAATTCTAAGCACGATGGTCGATCAACAGCACTTTGGCCTTTTTTCTTTGGGAGAGACTTCAATGCAGACACTTCAAACACGACCACGAGACTGGTTCATGCCTGACCCCAAACAACCGCGTACCTCCTACGACCAGGACGAAGTCAATCGCCTCGGCGACGACATGCTGGCTCGTGGTGTCCTGGTGCCGCTCCTGGCCAGGCTCGAAGGCAGTCACGGAATCATCATCGACGGCTGGCGACGCTGGCTGGCAGCGGGAAAGAAAGGGATCAGCGAACTTCCGGTGATTATCACCGACAAGGCACAGACCGACATGGAGGTCCGGGGCATCCAGATCGCGACGGCGATCCACCGGGCAGATTTGACCGGCTTTGAGAAGTGGATGGCCTGCAAGGAATTGCTGAGTCTGAACCCGGACTGGCAGTTGTCGGACCTGGCGAAGTTCCTGCACCTCGGAGCACCCGCGATCACCAAGCTCATGTCTCCCTCGAAATGCTCGGTTGCATGGCAAGACGCCTTAGCTACCGGGCAGGTCGGCATCGGTGACTGTTATGCGGCGTCGGGACTGCCGGAAGCAGACCAGGCTGCTTTGCTGACTATGAAGCTGTCAGGAGCGAGTCGCGATGATCTCGCTCATGCCGGACGTAAGCACCGCAACGGGAGCAAGCCGTCGGTCAAGCTGACCCGCGTCAAATGCATCCTCCCGTCTTCGGGCGTCAGCATCATCGTTAGCGGAGCTGAACTGTCGCTCGACGATCTCATCGAGTCACTCAGCGAAGCCCAGAAGGAAGCGAGGAAGGCTCGCGACCAGGGGCAGGATGTCAAGTCGTTCCAGGCAGTGATGACTGCCAAAAGCAAGAAACGCAATACCTGAACTTTAGCAAGGACCACTAAGGTCCAAAGGAGCCAATCATGGGAAGCCTATTTGGAACCATTCAGTTGATAATTTTTTGCGGCACGATGCTGGGGGTCACGTTCGCGGTACTGCTCTCACTGCCGGAGAGCAAGCTGCGGGACTTTCTGATACCGATCTTCGGTTGGAGTGTTGCGATCTTCCTTGGACTTTATTGCATCTCACCCATCGATATCGTCCCTGAAGCCCTGCTCGGCCCGATTGGTCTTATCGACGATGTAGCGGCACTAGCGACAGGCATCGCAGCCGCGCGGGTGGCTGTTAGACGGACCAAGAACAAATCGAAGGTACCGGAGATGCTGTCGGATCAAGTCGTTCCCGGCAGTGATGACCGCCAGAGCAAGAAACGTAGCGAGTGACTATCAAAGCGAAAGGAGTTGTCCGATGTGGAGCCATACACGGAACCTGATAATGAAGCTCATCTACTCGTTTTGTCGCCTCACTTTGATCCTGGGCGTGCTGGTCGTCTGCTACTGCGTCGTGTCAGCGGCGGTCAAGCTGGGCGGGTTGTTCTGGATCGGGCTGGTGATATTCGTCGCGGCCATGCTCCGGCGTAGACACCAAACGCTGACTGCATTCGGTACAGCACGATGGGCAAACGCGAATGACCTGCGGGCGCAAGGAATGCTCGGTGCTACCCGTGGGTTAATCCTCGGGCAGGTAATGGATGGCGGAAAACCGCCGTTGCTCGAAGGAACAGGGAACCTATTCGACATCCGGGTGCAGTCGCAAGTTGCCTGCGAGCAGTTTATAGCGTCGATCCGGTTCGGTCGGAAACCAAAACTGAATCCCGCACTGGTCAGGTTGCCGAAGGCCGTGCATACGGCGGCGTTCGCTCCGACGGGCGTTGGCAAGGGAGTGTCGTGCGTCGTTCCGTTCCTTCTGACATCCGACGAGTCAGCGGTCGTTGTGGACTTCAAAGGCGAGAACTTTCGACTGACGGCGGAGCATAGGCGGCGGGCATTCGGACACCGGATCGTCGTACTCGATCCGATGAGAATAATTTCGCAGACTCCCGATACGTTCAACCCCGTGGAGTTCATTGATAAGAATTCTCCGACGGCGATTGATGAGTGTCGCGACCTGGCGGAGGCGCTGGTGGTTCGCACCGGGCACGAGAAAGATCCCCACTGGACAGATTCTGCTGAGGCATGGATCGGGTCATTGATTGCACTCGTGGTGCAGTACGGCGAGCCCGAAGACCGGTCATTGCAAACGGTGCGAACTCTGCTGACGAATCCTGAAAAGCTCGAAATGGCCATCAAGCTGATGTGTGCTTCCGATGCCTGGAAAGGAATGTTGGCCCGGATGGGATACCAGCTTACTCATTTCAAAGATAAGGAGCTTGGCTCGACGTTGACCACGACCAACCGATTCCTGCGATTTCTGGATACGCTGGCCGTCGCGGAGAGCACTAGAACGAGCAGTTTTGACCCGGCCGACCTGATCGGCGGCAAGTTGACAATTTACTTGGTGCTGCCGCCTGAGCACATGCGGGCACAGTCGCCATTGCTTCGGATGTGGATTGGCTCCTTGCTTCGAGCAGTGGTCCGAGGCGGGTTGCAGGAAAAGAACAAGGTGCATTTTGTGCTCGACGAAGCGGCGAGTCTTGGCCACATGGAGGCGCTCGACGACGCGGTGGATAAGTACCGGGGATATGGGGTCCGGCTTCAGTTTTATCTGCAATCAATGGACCAGCTCAAGAAAATCTTTCCCGACGGCCGGGACCAGACGCTACTCAGCAATGTGAGCCAGGTGTTTTTTGGAGTCAACGATCTGGCTACGGCGGAGTATGTCAGCAATCGACTGGGCGAAGGAACCATCGTCGTCAAAAGCGGAGGAACAGGCACTGGAATGTCGTGGCAAAACTCGATGAAAGGCGAGAGCAGCTCCGGCTCGTCGTCGAATGCGAGCGACAACTGGGCACAGCACGGCAGGAAGCTGCTCAAGCCTGAAGAAGTCCTGGCATTATCGGACCGGGTCGTCATCACTTTTACACCGGGAGTGCCGCCGATCTGCACCCGGAGGATCAAGTATTACGAAGAACCACGGTTGCTACGCAAGCCGGGAATGTGGAAGCGATTCAAGGCGGTGGCGGATGTAGTGGTCTTTTCGGTAGCGATGCTGTTAGCGGCGTTGCTGCTCGCAATGGAATGTTCAGACAAAACTCAAAACAGGTTACCAGTTGAGCAACCGCCGATCCGTTATCGGCAAAGCAGTCCTCATCACAGAAAGACAGGTGGATCATGGCAGAACGCGACTTCTTCGAGGTTATGAAGGAAACGATGAACACCATCGCCCCCGGACTGAAAAACTTCGGGCCGGAGGTGAAGGCGGAACTGTCCCGGCTCGGCACGCAAGGGGCAATGGAGTTGGCCCAAGCACTCTTCAACGGGGCCGCATTCACTCCATACGGGCCTGGCCAATACACCCCAACGCCAGAGTTGGACAAAGGAAACCAGGAACAAGTCGTCCAGGAACCGGAACCGCAACAGCAATCGGAGCGGGATCTCGGTGGCCGGGAGATGTAGCAAGGAAAGAGGTGAAGCAATGACATTTGAAGAACGGCTTGAAAGGATCGAGGCCATGCTCGTCGTGCTGACGCAGCGGCAGGATGTGAGCGAGTGGTACACAACGCAGGAATTCGCTCAGACGGTGGGCAAGGCAGAGTTCACCGTCCGCGAGTATTGCCGGCTTGGCAGGCTCAAGGCTGAGAAGCGTCAGAGCGGGCGGGGAGCACACCAGCAATGGGTGCTCTCCCATTCGGAAATGGAACGATACCGCAGACACGGGCTGCTGCCGGTCCGACCGGAGTAATCAGCCTTTTGCTGCGGCGAGATGTTCGGAAAGAGAGAGGCAACGGGGGTTGTTTCATCGGTTAGGCGAGCGAAATGCAAGGCCGTAGTAGGCAGATATGAGGTCGGCGATGATGACGGTAAAGAATGCCGCAGAAAGGATGGGTATATCAGACTCGTTGGTGTACGAGCTGTGTGCCTGTGGTTCGCTGCCGCACGTCCGCATTGGCCGGCCGGGTTCGCGTGGGTGCATCCGATTGACCGAGGCCGATATTCAGGAGTTCCTCGCCAATCAGAAGGTCGTCGTCTCGGTGCCAGCGAGAGCATTGCCTCCACAAAAGAAGAGATTCAAGCATGTGGTGCTCCCGCCGTAGGCAGAGTCTCTTCAATGGTCTGGCTTCCGAGCGGCCAACACAGTAGGCAGACAGTACCAGGATCTGGAACCACGCATCCCTTGAGCCTGGATTTGGGTTTCGCGGATGACGCCCGTCCCGGAGACGATCTGGGGCGGGACCAAAAGGCTCCCAGTTCCCACCTCGAACCCGCCGTATTTCCCTCTTTTTTGCTTTGTTTTGCCAAAGAGCAAGAATGGCTGCAAGCCGAGCCGCCGTAAAGTCTTCTGGGATAAGAACTACGGTCCTTGACAAGTCTATCACTGGCCGATAGACAGGACCGCAAGTAACTGGAGCACCCAAAATGCCGTTTGAGCGATCCCTTGAGATTGAGCGCCGCCTGGACGATGTTCTCCGCCTGATTCGCACAGGGCGATTTTCAACGCCCATGCTGGCCGAAAAAGTCGGTGTCTCGATCCCGACCATCTCCCGCTGCGTGACCGCATTGCGGGTGCGGGGGCATGAAATTAGAGCCGAGAAGCGTGAAGACGGCTGGCGCTACGTACTTGCTCGGCAGGCCAGTGTGGCAGCCCACGCCGATTCAGGCCAACATCCTGCGCATTCGTGATGAAGACAAACACAAAGAAGGAGAGCGAGCAAATGGGTAAAGCCGAGGCAAAACCCACACACGGGAACGGGGCCAACCTCGGTTTCGAGGCATCACTTTGGAGGGCGGCTGACGCCCTGCGTTCCAACATGGATGCGGCTGAGTATAAGCACGTTGTCCTCGGCCTCATCTTCCTGAAGTACATCAGCGATGCGTTCGAGGAAAAACACGCGGAACTCGACGCCGACCGCAAGAGCGGTGCTGACCCCGAAGACCAAGATGAATACCGCGCTATCAATATTTTCTGGGTTCCAACGGAAGCGCGCTGGTCGAAATTGAAGGCGGAAGCCAAGCAACCAACTATTGGCAAGATAATCGACGACGCCATGATCGCCATCGAGCGTGACAACCCGACGCTCAAGGGTGTGTTGCCGAAAGACTACGTCCACCCCCGACTCGACAAGCAGCGGCTCGGCCAGCTAATCGACCTGATTAGCAACATCGGCTTGGGCGACAAGGAGAACCGCTCGAAGGACATCCTTGGCCGCGTTTACGAATACTTCCTCTCCGAGTTCGCCAGCGCCGAAGGCAAGAAGGGCGGCCAGTTCTATACACCACGTTGCGTTGTCCGCGTATTGGTCGAAATGCTCGCCCCATACAAGGGCCGTGTCTTCGACCCCTGCTGCGGCTCAGGCGGCATGTTTGTGCAGTCCGAGAAGTTCATCGAGGAGCACGGCGGCAAGATCGGCGACATCAGCGTCTACGGCCAGGAGTCAAACCACACAACATGGCGGCTGGCGAAAATGAACCTCGCCATTCGCGGCATCGACTCAAATCTTGGCAAGGAGCATGCCGACAGTTTCCACCGAGATTTGCACCCGGACTTGAAGGCCGATTACGTCATCGCCAACCCACCGTTCAACGACAGCGACTGGCGCGGCGACCTGCTCAAGGACGACAAGCGCTGGCAGTTCGGCACACCTCCAGCGAGCAACGCCAACTTCGCCTGGGTGCAGCACTTCATTTACCACCTCGCTCCGAATGGGCTGGCCGGCTTCGTGCTTGCTAACGGGAGCATGTCGAGCAACCAATCCGGCGAAGGCGAAATCCGTAAGGCCATCATCGAAGCGGACCTCGTCGATTGCATGGTTGCGCTGCCAGGGCAACTCTTCTACAGCACGCAGATTCCCGTTTGCCTCTGGTTCCTCGCTCGCAGCAAGGGAAATGGGCGGTTCCGTAAGCGTCCCGGCGAGACGCTGTTCATCGACGCCCGCAAGCTGGGAATGATGATCGACCGCGTCCACCGCGAACTTACCGATGACGATATCCGCACCATCGCGGAGACATATCACGTCTGGCGCGGGGACAAGGGTACGAAGAAGAAGTACGAAGACGTGCCGGGTTTCTGCAAAAGCACCACCCTCGAAGACATCCGCCACCACGGCCACATCCTGACACCGGGCCGCTACGTTGGAGCCGCCGAAATCGAGGACGACGGCGAGCTGTTCGAGGGCAAGATGGCCAGACTGACCGCCGAACTTAAGCAGCAAACCGCCGAGTCCGCCAGGCTCGACAAACTCATTTGGGCCAACCTGGAGGACATTGGTTATGGCGGTTGAGACTATGACCGCAATTGGGCCACTCCCGGTTGGCTGGCACATGCAGCGACTAAAGGCTTTGGCAACCGACGTGGGTTCTGGGGCCACGCCGCGCGGCGGTGCAGCAGTTTATCTCAAGGATCGGCTCAACTACGCGATCGTCAGAAGCCAGAACGTGTTTGATCGATTTTTCAACGAGGAAGGACTGGCATTTATCTCAGATGAAGCTGCCGAGTCTTTGCAAGGAGTGCAACTGAAACAAGACGACATTCTCCTTAACATCACCGGCGATGGAATCACTTTTGCTAGAGCATGCATCGTCCCAAAGAGAATACTCCCCGCATGCGTCAATCAACACGTCGTCCGCATCCGCTGCGACAGGAGCAAATGCGAGCCCGGATACATTCTTTCATATCTCACGCATCCGCTAACCAAGGAGTACATTGAGTCGTTCAATGCTGGCGGAAGTCGGCGTGCCATTACGAAAGGACACATCGAATCATTTGAAATACCCCTTCCTCCACTCCGCGAGCAACAAGCTATCGCGTGCATTCTCGGGGTTCTGGACGAAAAGATCGAGTTGAGTCGGCGACGGAACCGAACACTGGAGGCAACGGCGCGGACGATATTCCAGAGTTGGTTTGTAGATTGTGCGCCGGTTCGGGCGAAAATCGAAAGCGGCTTGGATACGGGGTTATCAAAGGAAATCACTGACCTATTCCCCGACTCATTC
>Ga0207114_1135_pt1 | contig 20037 bp, 16 predicted proteins | sample Alteio_BWMinHeat_70_FD_153560 | JGI IMG/M metagenome (GOLD analysis project Ga0207114, IMG submission 153560) | Enriched cells from forest soil in Barre Woods Harvard Forest LTER site, Petersham, Massachusetts, United States -... | ecosystem: Environmental > Terrestrial > Soil > Temperate forest >... | reverse complement strand
GATGCTCTGGCTACCCTTCTGAACGAGCGTGGCCAAGTAGCCGGACAGGCGTATACCAACTCGACGCCCAATTCCACCACAGGCTTTCCTACTGCTGATCCGTTCCTTTGGGACAAGGAAAACGGAATGACGGACCTCGGTACTCTGGGCGGCACCGTTGGCAATCCGACCGCCCTCAATAATCGAGGTCAGGTTATCGGTTCCTCCAACTTGAGTGGAGACCAATCCTTTCATCCCTTTCTTTGGGAGCAAGGGAATCTGATTGATTTATACGCGAATACAGAGGGAGGAAATCCATTGACCGCGGACGCCATCAACGATGCCGGAGAGATCGTCGGCGCCGGTGCCTTTCAAAACGCGTCGTCCGACGCCTATCTATGGAGGGAGGGTACAGCGACTGATCTGGGGCACCTGGCTGGTGATTGCACCAGTCGAGGATGGGCCATTAATTCCAAAAGCCAAGTCGTTGCCGAATCGTATGCGTGCACGGGAGGGAATGCCCGTGCGTTTCTGTGGGAGAACGGCTCGATCATTGACTTAAACACCCTGATTCCTCCCCGCTCCACCCTGCAGTTGGTATGGCCCATGGCCATCAATGACCGCGAAGAGATCGCCGGTGTCGGCTTGCCTGCTGGTTGCCATGGCTTTGATAATGCCGGTGAGTGCGGCCATGCTTTCCTGCTGATCCCGTGTGACGGGAATCATCCCGGCGTCGAGGGCTGCGACTACAGCATGGTGGAGGCGAGCGCGGTTGTGTCTCGTCCGAGTTCGGCAGTCGGCGCGCGAGGAGCCGGGCTTTGGCGCCAGCACCGATGCGACCAATCGGCCGGAATCGCTTTGCGGGCCGCGCCTTCGGGCTCTAGATTCACATGCACGGCCGGAGCAGGCGGTTCATTCTGCTAACCAGCCGAGAGGGGCAAGGGCCAGCGGGCCACGCTCATCATTGGATCCAGGGCTCGCGGATAGGCATCGCTAGCCAGCGGAGTGTTTCCGCTTCCTTTGCCAGACAGAACAAGGTTTTGTAGAAGTTCTCTGCAACGCGGGATGTCGTGCCGACGGTACAATCGCACCCCATCGTATACTTCACGCATGTCGGGAACAGCGGTAACGCTTCGCTGAGGAGGATGACAGTGAAGACCAGGCTGGCCATCATTTTTTCTTGGATTCTCTGCGCAGGCTTCGGAACCGTGGCGGAAGCCGTGTGTATTGGCGCATCGGTGAATTCGTTCGGGGCCAAGGGCGACGGGCACACCGACGACACTACCGCCATTCAGAGCGCGATCAATACCGCCGCGTCCGCCGGAGGCGGGTCCGTCGTGTTCAATGTAGCTCGCTACTACACCACCGGTACGTTCGTTGTGCCGCAGGGTGTGGTTCTGTGCGGATCGGTCGAAGGTCCCTTCGATGTCGCAGGAGTCAATCCGGCAACAACCGCGATTGCACCGACGCTACTGGTCACCAACACCAGAACTCCTTTTCTGACTCTGCAAGGCTTCGGCGCGGGAGTCACGGATCTGCTTCTTCATTATCCCAATCAAGTGGCTACCAGCGCGGCCTCGCCCAACGTGTATCCCTACACAATTCTGGTGAAGTACCCTGGCACGAAGATCGCACGCTCCACAGTCACGAATGCTTATGATTTCCTCGACATCGAGGTCGGCCGGGTCATAGCGCAGGATTTGTTCATTGGCGCATTTAATGTCGGGGTCAATCTCGACCACACCCAGGATCACGTGACGCTGCGCAATCTTCTTCAGACAGTGTTCTGGGACATCCTGGAGGGAGCCTCTTATCCGCGCCCCATCGACACTTGGGTGCTGAACCATGGGATCGGTCTACTAGTGGGCCGCATGGACAGCGTTGAGATCCACGATTTCTTTGTGTTTTCTCGCTACACCGGGATGATGCTCACGGATTCGGCCGACACTTCGCAAAATCCTCCGTGCGGATACGGAACCGGAAGCGATATCGATCTGGATACTGTGCAGTTCGGCATCGTGATCACCGCCTCGAATACCCCAGGTTACAAGTTTACGAATGTCGATGTAGGGGCGGCGCCAGGATTGGGCCAGGCGGCGGTGCAGGTCCGAACGGGTGGGTCGATGCCCTCCAAAATTGAGATCAACGGTGGTTCCCAAAGAGGGACTTGGGCCCTCGGTGCGTATCCGGCGAGCGGACCCGAGACGATCATTACGAATATCCTGCCTTAACCTTTTCTGTAGACGAACCGCGGTGGACGGAAAGGTAGACATATGCGGAAACATTGGGTGTTGTATTTGCTGGCTTCCAGCCTGGCCTTCCTTTCCGGCTGCGGAGGCGGCAACTCTGGAGGAGGCGGCGGAGCCGTCGCCACACAGTTGTCAGTCTCAGGTCCCGGCAGCACCGCCGCTGGTTTTTCTTTCAGCTTCACAGTGACGGCTCGCGATGCGTCTAACAATCCAGTGTCGAATTATTCAGGGACCGTGCACTTCACCAGCAGCGATTCCGCCGCTGTCCTTCCTCCGAACTCGACGCTTACCAATGGGAGCGGTACGTTCTCGGCCACGTTAACCAACGCGGGCTTTCAGATCATCACGGCAACGGACACCGCTTCGGGTTCTATTCACGGCGCGCTCAGCTTGATCGCAGTGGCGGGAGAATTCCCCGTGACGTCATTTGGAGCGAAGGGTGACGGCCACACCGACGACACAGCGGCCATTCAAAACGCGATCAACGCAGCGAGTGCAGCCGGAGGCGGGTCCGTCGTTCTTAGCGTGGCTCGATACTTCACGGCGGGCAATCTCGTAGTTCCGGCGGGTGTGGTCTTGTGCGGACCCTTCCAGGGTCCCTTCGACATCAACGGAATCGATCCGTCCGTCACCGCCGTGGCTCCAACGCTGTTGGTGACCAATACGAATGCTCCTTTCCTGACGTTGCAAGGAGTGGGGTCGGGAGTTACAGATGTGTTGTTCCACTATCCGAATCAGGTGCATACCACGGCGTCCGCTCCGAATCCCTATCCGTACACGATTCTGTTAGCTGCACCGGGAACGAAGGTAGCTCGACTCGTGGTAACGAACGCCTATGACTTTCTCGACATCGAATCGGGTCGAGTCATGGTGTTTGATTTGTTCATCGGCGCTTATCACAACGACATCCACATTGATCACGCCTATGGCCACGTCATGCTGCACAATTTCAACATTTCGGTTACTTGGGATGTGTGGGAAAACGTGCCCGTGCCGAGCCCAATTGACGCTTGGGTGACAGCGAACAGTACCGCCTTGTCGGTCGGCCGCGTGGATAGTCTCGAGATGAGCGACATCATTGTGTTCATGCGCTTTACTGGGATTGCGCTGGGCGACTCGCCGGACCTGTCACAGAATCCCCGGTGCGGCTATGGAACAGGAAGCAACATCGACCTGGACACGATGCAATACGGCATTGTCATCAACGCGTCCAATACGCCGGGATACAAGTTCACCAACGTCGACATAGGGTCAGGCTATGGAGGCCAGACGGCGGTGCAGGTCGGAACCGGTGGTTCGATGCCCCCGAAGATTGAAATTAACGGAGGATCGCAACGGGGGTACTGGGCCCTTGGTCCATACCCATCTCCCGATCCGGACACGATCATCACGAATATTCTCCCTTGAGTTCACGCGGCGCTTGGGATGACACTTAGCATACCTCTGTAGTGCAGAACCCGACTTCAAAGGCTCGCGACCACCTCAGAGCCTGTCGCGGAAAGATCAGCAAAAATCCTGTGTGTTTGCTCTAACGCTTACATTTGGTTGGGGAGAGTTGCGAGTACCGCACCGTTTGCGCTCGCAGCTCAAGTTTCGGTGCTGCCTCCGACTATTCACTATAAAGTATAGTATGTTAGCAATTATTATCTTATAGATAATATTACCGGCGCTAAAGATCAAACCGTGCGTTCACGATAGCGCGATTTTGCGGCAACAACCTGCGGTACACAATATCGATGAACGCCCCCATAGAGGTTCTAACTCCAGAGCCGGTCCCAGGAGCGTTCTTGGTCCCACTGTGGAGTCGGTTCGAAATAACCGGTATTCGGTGCTAAATGCTGGCGAACCACGTCTTCACTCAGAGTGACACCCAGGCCAGGTCGGTCAGGCACCTCAATCCAGCCGTGGCTGACGATCGGCGTCTTGGTTCCTTCTTCCACCAGCGATGACCACCAAGGCACATCGAGGGAATGATGCTCGAGCGCCAGGAAGTTTTGGGTAGCGGCGGCACAATGAACGTTCGCCATGCAACTGATGGGAGTCCCTGCAAAATGCATGGCCATCGGCACGCCGTATTCCTCGGCCATGTCTCCGATTTTGTGAGTCTCGAGAATTCCCCCAGCCGTTGCGAGGTCGGGATGAATTTTGCTGACTGCGTGCCGGTCACAGAGAACACGGAACGGTTCCTTGAGGTAAATGTCTTCGCCCGTGAGGATGGGAGTAGGGCTCTGGTCAGAGATCTGTTTGAGCAGGTCGGTGTAGGTCCAGGGAATCACGTCTTCCATCCACGACAGGTTGTACTTTTCATAGGCCTTGCCAAGTCGGATGATCGACTTCACACCCAAGTGACCGAGATGGTCCATCGCCAGCGGGATTTCCATACCCACGGCATCACGGACCGCGGCGACGTATTCCTCCAGCATGGCAATCCCTTTGTCCGTAATTTCCATGGCTAAGAAAGGATGCGGAAGTTGCGACGTCTCCCACGGACTCAGGTCGGACGGATGCGTCACGGTTCCGGGCGTGTCCGACACCGCTTCGACTCCCAGGTCCATCTTGAGCCAGGTGAGGCCCATTCCTTCTTTGCGCTCCTTCATCCTTCGCGCATAAACCTTGGGATCCTTGGACTCTTCGGTGTCGGCGTAGATGCGAATCCTGTCACGAAACTTGCTCCCGCCGAGCATCGTGTAGACCGGGACGTTATAGACTTTACCGGCGATGTCCCACAGCGCCATTTCTATTGCGCAAACTCCGCCAGCCTGTCGGGCATGCCCACCAAATTGCTTGATTTTGCGGAACAGTTTGTCGATTTGCAGCGGGTTCTCGCCTAGTATGCGGCTCTTTAAGAAAAGAGCGAAGGTTGGACTGGCGCCGTCCCTAACCTCACCGAGTCCGTATATGTTCTGATTGGTCTCGATCCGAATGATGGAGCAAGGACTCGGTCCCGGTTTCGCGATCGTCGCCACGCGAAGATCCGTGATTTTCAGCGCGGAGGGACTTGAGTTGGAGTTGATACCCTTAGGGTAGGCCTCGAACGGTTCTCCCGCCAACAGGGCGCTTCCCAGAGCCATAGCGGAAGTCTTCAGGATCTCGCGACGGTCGAAGCTATGACGGCCATTCTCACTCATGTGCTCTGTCCTTTTCACAGCAGCGCAGACGCCAGAGAGGTATACACAGCGAGATCAAGATTGTACGCTTGCTGGCCGGGTAAATTTCACGTTTGACAAATCATCTCTGATTTGAAAGCTTCGGTGCGCCATCGTAGAATACTCGGTCCATTAAATCCAAGCATGCTCCAAGAGCCACTATCTCTAGTCCATGTGAGAGGTACCCGATGCCCTGCCCTGCATGCAGCCGTTCTGCCCGACTCGGTCTGATTGTGTTTTGGGGTGCGTGCACAATTGTCTTGCTCGCACCGTCTCCCGTTTCAGCACAACTCTTCACATTTCCCAGGCAGGACTTGGTCGACTACACAGCGCAGAGCCCATTTGACCGTCTCCCCGACGGCCGGCCTAAAGTGCCAGACGATTTGATCGAAAGGGCGCGAGGTCTCTCATCGGAGGAGGTTTGGGCCGTCCTTCATGAAAAGGGATTTAATAACCAGTATGCCGATGGATTTCAAGTCCTGCAGCCTGCGAAAACGATGGTGGGGCGCGCTTTTACGGTGCAATTCATGCCGCTGCGCACCGATATCGATCAGGTTGCGCAGGCTAAGGCGAAAGATCATGGCCTTAAGCAACTCATGAATCAGACCGCCATCGACATGCTGCAGCCAGGCGACGTACTGGTCGTGGACCTGTTCGGCAAGAAAGTGAACGGGACTATCGTCGGAGACAATCTTTTCTACTACGTGATGACCGCCACTCGTGGTGGAGGCCTGGTAGTCGATGGCAGCATCCGCGATCTCAACGGAATCTCCGAAATCGATATGCCTGCTTACTTCCGGTCTGTCGATCCAACTCCAATTGGGAACGTGATGCTGACCGGTATCAATATTCCGGTGCGAATCGGCGGCGTCACGGTCATGCCCGGCGATCTGGTGGTCGGCGACCGCGAAGGTGTGTATTTCGTTCCCCCCCAGTTTGTGAAAGAGGTTCTCGACCGGGGTGACGAGATCCATGTTCATGACGAGTGGACGAAAAAGAAATTTGCCGAAGGGCATTACAAGTCGAGCGAGATTTACGGCTCTCCGAGTGATCCAAAGCTGCAGAAGGAATATCAGGAGTATCTGAAACGAAGGCTGGAGGAAATTCAGAAGCAACGAAATTCGAAGCAATGAGGTGAAGAGATGCCTGATGGGATGACATCTTGATAATCGGACCTGAGTGCAGGGAGGCTGCTTTGTTTTCTGGCGACTTGTGAAGATTCTGTTGCGCCTCTTCGTTATCCGAGCGGGCCTGTTCAGCACAGAATTCGAACCTATGGGCTGGAGAACTCGGCTAATCTGGGGCAGCGGCGAAAATCCTCGCATCCCAAGATGGATTGCCGGAACGTTCTACGAATTCTGGTCGGGCGTGGGATTGTTTGGTCCTTGGTTGGCCGTGGCCGCCACATAGCTTGCGCCCTGAAAGGTAACCACGTCGTTCACCGCGTAGGGCGCGGAGTTGTCAAACCCGTTGCGGAAGTTGAATCCAGTTCCATTCGCACCTGCAGGTCCAGCAGGTCCCGCCGCACCAGTTGCGCCTGTCATTCCCGTCAACCCCATGAACCCCTGTGGGCCTTGTTGTCCCGCGGGGCCGCCAGCTTCCGTTGCGCCCACCGGTCCCGCGGGCCCAGCGGCTCCTTGCGGTCCTGCCGCTCCGGTTAAGCCTTGTGGTCCTTGTGGTCCCTGAAGTCCTTGTGGCCCCTGCGGGCCCGCCGATACCAGCACCAGGGGTAGCTGTGCGGTGTGGCTGGTGAAAATATTCTCTTTGCTGTCGAAGGAGACCGAAATCGCACTGCCGGAAGTGGGCACCAGTGCAATCCCGTTGTTGGCCAGGGTGCCGTTCAGCCAAGCCTGCATCGTCGAAGTGACATCCAGCGAGAGGTATCCGGTCTTGCTGACGGAAACGGCGCCGAACAGTTTGGTTCCCAGCGCTGGAGCGCTGTTGTAAGTAATCTTGCCTTCAGACCAGGATCCGTTGACTTGATACACGTCCATGGTGCCGGAGGTGAGCACGGCATCGACATAGAGAGTGAGAGTCGCTTTCGACACGTTCGAGCCGGTGACGCCCGAGCCCAGGTTGACGATGCCGAACTTGATGTAGGTGTTCGACCCCGAGCAGACGATCAGGGCGATGCTGTTGCCGAAATTCGTGGTTGGGAAAAACGACGATGTGTTGGCGTCATCGGTGACCACCACCTGGGCGTGAGCCAACGCGGAGAAGACCCCGAGAAGCAACATCTGAATGATAAGGATAAAGTTTCTGACCCGCATGACCGACCTCCATAGTGAAAGTAGGAACCAATTTCGCCTTTCTTCTGGCCCACATATTCAGAGACTCACCGTCTTCACCGGCAGACAACGGCGTCGGGAGTCCCGTCCGGAAGAAGCGGCGCCTGAGACAGCGAGTAGCCGCGGCCTGAACCGGCCGCCGGCGCGTCCCGGACAGCCGGCCGCTACCCAATACGCGAGTGAGCGGCGGCCGCCGTGTCTTTTTAGAAGCAATCTACCTTTCCTCCCGCCTAAAGCTGTACGTTCCGTTCCATTGGTAATTTAGGCCGTCCGTACTCGATACAAGTACACGGGCCCAGAATCCGGTCAACGGCCCGATCCCGTCCGAGAACGTGCACAGTCCGGAATTGCCAGTGTTGTCGAGTGTGCAATGGCCGACCGCCCAGTTGCCGGTCCCGACGTAGAGCACGGCGCTGCTGTCCACAGAGATATAGCCGCCTTCGGGGGTTGGGAGGGGGGCCGTGCACGGGTAGGTGGTGCCACCGTTATCGCAACCTACAGGGGCCTGAGCATACAGAACCTTCGACCCGACCTCGATCTCCGGGAGGTTCGAGGACGTGATCGTGCAGAAGGCACCGTTGTCGAGCGTCCACGCCGAGCAATTCTTCGTCACATGGAGTTCTCCGTTTCGCTCGTCCGCCTGGGCTGGTCTGGGCATTAGAGCCAGGATCATGGCCGCCAACCCCGCCAGCGCCAGTAGGCTAAACGAAATCGAGAAAACACTTCTCTTCAAAACTGGGTTTCGCAACATTTTTCACTCTCCTTAGACCGAAGTTGAACGAAGCGGAGATCGGGAGTAGCATCGACCAAATGCCTGTCCTTCCGCCTGTTTCTTTGCGTAAACCTAGCCTTGGCTGCGGCGGAAGTCCTCTGGCCGAGCTCACAAATTCTCAAGAGTTCTCACAGGGATTGCGAGACAACCCGTGAGCGAAGAAACACGCCGACGAGCTGCCTCCGAAGGTTTCCGCGATTCGTCCCCCGCTGCCAAAGAGGTGCCCAGCCAGGAGTCCATGCGGCTTTACGAATTTGGCCCCTTCCGCCTGGATCCCGCCGAACGCAAATTGTTGCGCGGTAACGAGATAGTAGCGCTCACGCCCAAAGCATTCGACACCCTGTATTTGTTGGTCCGAAATGGTGGACGCGTGCTGGAGAAGGACGAACTGATCAGCATGCTTTGGCCCGACACGTTCGTCGAAGAGGGTAGCCTCTCCAATCACATCTTTCTGTTGCGAAAGGCATTGGGTGAGGATCCAACTTTCATTGAAACGGTTCCTCGGCGAGGTTACCGTTTTGTGGGAGCCGTGCGACGGTTCCCGCACGCCGCTCAGACGAGAGAAGGAACCCTTGAAGTCAGCCCGCCTGGCACCTCCTTTCCTGCGAAGACGCGATGGCCGTGGCGCAGTAGAGCCGCGCTAGGAATCGCTGCGGTTGTACTTCTCGGCTTGCTGGTGTCTGCGGGCTGGTTCTTCAGGGTGGCCAGGCGAGGCGGAGAAACCATAGACTCCGTGGCGGTGCTGCCATTCGTGAATGCCAGTGGTGACCCGAACGCGGAATACTTGAGCGATGCCATCACCGAGAGCCTCATCAACAGCTTGTCGCAGTTACCGAATCTGAAGGTGATGTCACGAGACTCCGCCTTTCGCTTCAAGGGAAAGGAAACGGATCCTCAAACGGTTGCTCGCGAACTGGGCGTGCGCGCCATCTTCAAGGGCAAAGTCACGCAGCGCGGGGACACACTGAGCATCAGCGCCGAACTGATCGATGCTCGCGACAGCAGCCACATCTGGGGGCAACAGTACCAACGGAGGATCATAGATATGGATGTTCTCCGGGAACAGATCGCCGGAGAAATGGCGGGCGCGCTGCGCAGGCGTTTAACCGGCGCAGAAGAGAAACGAATGGCCAGGAGCTACACCGCCAATCCCGAAGCCTATCAGGACTATCTGAAAGGCCGCTATTGGTGGAACAAGACCACTGTGGGTGGATTTGACAAAGGCATTGAATACTTTCAGCAGGCGATCGCAAAAGATCCCACTTACGCGCTGGCTTATTCCGGCTTGGCCGATTGCTACAGCTCGCTCGCAGACTTTGGCGTTGTTCCCGCCAACGAGGGTTATCTGAAAGCCAAGGATGCAGCGCTGAAGGCCGTGGAGCTGGATGACACCCTCGCCGAAGCTCACGGTTCGCTGGCCTTGATCAAGTCAAGCTATGACTGGGATTGGTCCGGAGCCGACAATGAGATTCGACGAGCCATCGAACTCAACCCAGGCTATGCGGACGCCCGTCGATTGCATGCCGAAGTTCTGTGGCAGACCGGACGGCTGAACGAAGCCATCGCGGAGACTAAGAGAAATTTGGAACTTGATCCAATCTCCCTCGGTAATAACGTCGACTTGGGCGTCGAGTATTTCCTGGCGCGGCAGTATGACCAAGTCATATTGCAAGAGCGAAAGGTACTAGAGTTGGATCCAAACTACATTGAGGCCTACTACCTCGGGGGCATCGCTTATCTCAAGAAATCCATGCTGGAGGAAGGTATGGCGGAGTTGGAAAAGGGGCTGGCGATCGCCCCAGCCAGCGAAGTGGCACTAACCGGGGTCGGATACGGGTACGCTGTCACGGGTAGAAGGGCAGAGGCGCATGGGGTGCTGGATAAATTGAACGAGCTCTCGAAGCAGAAATACGTTTCACCGATCTGGAGAGTCAAAATCTATGCGGGCCTTGTCGAGAAAGACAACGCCTTCGAGTGGCTGGAAAAAGCTTATGAGGACCACTCCATAGTAAGCGTCGGGTATATCAAAACGAACCCCATGTTCGATTCGCTGCGCTCGGACCCCCGCTTCGCCGATTTTCTCCACCGGACAAATCTGCAACCCTAACCGGCGAACTATCCCACACGATCGGACCCCGAACAAGCCCGGCGTCGGCGCGGTACATTCCTCCTGTATCAGGGGGGTACCCGGGGGTTATGCCTCGGAACACACATTCAACGACGCAGGCCGGAAGTCAGCTTGTGGGAAGTCCGCCAATAAGTGTTGTAACCAGATGGGATGAGAAGGCCGGTCTCCGGACGGGATGCTGTACGCTCCCAAGTTATCGACGTGCTCAAGGCACAGATAAAAAGGAGACCGGCAATGAAAAAGGTTAGCACCGTTGCGGCGCAGCAGAGCAGGAATTTTTCGCAACAGACACTGACCATTTGGATTGGATCTGGGAGATCGCAACAGTTGGTACTGCATGCTGGACGAAGCCGGCCAGATACGGCAGGAGCAGCGGGTGCGAACGACTGCGAAAGCCCTAGGCGAAGCGTTCGGCGCCCAACAGATAGCAGCACCGGCTGAAACGGGAACGCCCAACATGCACCGAGCGAAATGAAATCGCTCCTCGAGAGTGCGGATGGAAGCATGGCGACAGTGGCCACTCGGCGGAAGAACAAACGTTGTTTCACAAAACGAGATCAGAGTCGACTTGACTCCGACCGGCCTTCTCATGGAAGGCCCATTACACTCATTGACTTGTATTCCGGCGCGAGGCTTCTGCGGCGAATCCAATCTGCTCAGCGCTCGGGACACCGCAAGCGCCCCCTGACACTTTGGGCCGCCACCGAAAGGTTATTCGAGTAGGTGCTGAAGAAGACAGTTGAGTATAGTGATTCGGTCGGGCCTTAAGCATCGCTAAGCGAGAATCGAAAGTGAGAATCGATTGCCATGAATCTGACACGTAGACACTTCGCCAAGCTCAGCGCGCTCGGCCTGGCAGCCCGGTTCGTCCCGAATCTGCATGGAGGGACCTCTGCCCCTCGGAAGACCGGCTACTGCGTAATCGGCCTCGGCCGCATCGCGGGTCACTTCATGCCCGCCGTGCGCAGTGCCACCACCTCGCAGATCACTGGGCTCGTGAGCGGCCATCGTGACAAGGCGGAGCGAATCGCGGCCGACTACGGCGTTCCGGCAAGCTCCATCTACAACTACGAAAGCTTCGACGAGATCGCGCACAACCCTGCCATCGATTCGGTCTATGTCGCACTGCCCAACTCGATGCACGCCGAGTACACGATCCGCGCCGCCAAGGCCGGCAAACACGTGCTTTGCGAAAAGCCGATGTCAACCAACCTGGCCGATGCCGAGGCGATGATCGCGGCGTGCAAGGAAGCCCGCGTGAAGTTGATGATCGCCTATCGCTGCCACTACGAACCCACCAACCTGAAAGCGATCCAGCTCATCCGCGAGGGCGCGCTAGGCCAGGTACAGGCCATCGAGAGCACCTTCGGCTTCAACATTGCTCCCGGCGAATGGCGGCTCACCAAGAAACTCGCCGGCGGCGGCCCGCTTTTCGATGTGGGTATTTACTCACTCAACGCGTGCCGATACCTGACTGGCGAGGAACCGGAGCACATTGCGGCCACCGCTTCGGTCATCGATCAGGACGGCCGCTTCAGGGAAGTGGAGGAGAATGTCTCATGGACAATGAAATTCCCCTCCGGCATCGTAGCCAGTTGCAACACCACCTATGGCGCCAACATGGAAGGTTTCTATCGCGTCCATGGATCGAAAGGCTGGCTCGAAGTCGATTCGGCCTTCGTCTACGAAGGGCTGCGGCTGCGCGCTGACTATGGGGGCGTCCAACTGGACGAACTCAACCCGGCCCGCGACCCCTCGCACTTCCTAGCCGAAGCCGACCACTTCTCCCACTGCGTCCAAAATGGACTGGAGCCGAAATCGCCGGGCGAAGAAGGTCTGCGTGACATGCGCTACATCACGCAGATTTACCGGTCAGCTGGAATTCCAATTATTCCAATGTAGGCTAGTTCACAGATTGCGACAGGTGAGTGCGCCGTTGAAGGACAATGTTGAGTTCCGCAGGGTTCCGCGCGGAACAAGCGACACTCTGTTCCCCTATTTCCATTGCGGTACCGAAATTGTCAGGTGCACCACATTGCACTGAAAACCCCGGCACCGGGGTCAATGCGTGAAATGGGGATTTTGCGCCAGTTATGTGAAGCACGCATCGTTATCCGTGAGACTCTTTGGGCCGATCCTGCAATCATAGGTATTATCGCGCGTTGAAGATCAACGGAAGCGACGAAGCAGTCAAGGAGTCTGAAGGTGCAAGGGCAGTACCTTACCTTGGAATCTGAAGCGCGCTGAGCATATCTAGTTTTATCGCCCGGGAGAACACGGTATTAAAACGATCAGACACCAGGTCTCCCTTTCTGGGAAAGGTGAACCTTCCAAACAGCTGCGTGGCACTCGCCTGAGTGATGGTCAAAAATATGTGGATCAGTTTCTGGCGCACCGTCCTCTTTTGCGGATCCGCTCCGCACCGGTATGAATCCAGCAGGGTGATGATCTCGTTGTCGTCCGTGACCCAGTTCTCGTGTGCCGAGGATTGAACGCGCGTCGTAAGCATGTCATTGACGTCCTGGGCAATGAGCTTGTCATTGGTCCGAGCGGCGAAACGGGCTAGTAGATTTGCCCATTGCTGATTGCTCAGTTTAATGCCGTTCGCGATCAGCCGTGTCGTTTTATTGAACTTATTGCCGTAATGCGGATCCCTGAGGACGGCATTCTCCATGTCATCTATGTCCCCGGGGCTAATGGATCGATTGTATCCGGCAGGATCACCCAGCTTGTACTTTTCGACCAAATCCATTCCGACTCTCATGAGGTTGTCCACAGGCGTTGCAGCCCGTCCCATCGGCGGTTTTGGGGTGTTGGGATCGAGAAGCAGAAGGTAGGTAATTTGCGCGAGATAAGCCGCTGCTTCATCCGTAGCCCGGCGAATCGCGTACTCGTTAATGTCGGCGGCAATGTGGGTGCACTCGTGCAGGACATTGGTGCGTGCGTTGAGATCCATCGGCGGTTCGCCCGCCTTAGTCTCAAGAGTATCGATTTCAGCGTAGTAGTTCGCAACCTTATCGTTCCCCGGCTTAATCGTAACTCCTCCCGCCTCGATGTAGTCTGCGACCTCGTCGTATTCGTCGGAATTGATCTGGATCACCCCAACAGAGAAGCTAATCTTGTGGAGGATTGGGTCGTTGAGAACTTGCAGAATGTCTTCTTTTCCGATTGGCATGGCGCTTCCTTCCTGTATTTTGCCGTCGAACCTGGCTCTTTACACGACTCCAAATGTCATGGTGACCGCGCGCCAGCCAGTTAGGCGAACGGGGAAGTCTTTTGCGCGGGGCAGGTTTCAAGGTGAACTGAGGCGGAATTCCAGTTCCTATCCAAAGTGCCAATTCTGGCCAGGATATTTGCCTGGTCGTGCCCTTCAAACGCCACAAAGTTCGGGTCGCCCCACACTGTTGCCGATTCCGCTCCCAATCCTGCCGAACTATGTTCGGGATCCAGAATGTACTGGTGCCGTGCCTCATGAGCCACGATGCGTGCAAGAGCGGTGGCGATGTCCTCCCACTGATTACTCGGCCAATCCTTCAAGGGCTTATGTTGGCTGAGGAGTTCGGCCTCCACCAGGTCGCGCATGGACTGCTGGCCCTCCTTGGTCTTGAGCCAATTGGAGTCCTTGCGCTGATGCTCCCTCTGTTCTCTGCGAATATCGTCGGCCTTTCGCTTGTGCAAAAGATCGTCTAGAAATGCATCCTCGGCGAACTCCAGCGACGCTACCCCATACGTCATGCTGATCGAGACCTTCGTTTGAGCGCCGTCTGGCGCGACCGTTTTCCATTGCCCACCAACCCCCCCTTTATCCGGGGCACCGGCGAATGATGGGGACAGCTTATCGAGATCAAGATGCACGCCCGCCTGCTTAATTGAAAATCGAACGTTGTCATTTTGCTTCTGTTGAATGTGAGGCACAACCGCGTCCACAGCGGCGTTTGATGCGACCAGCATCACGACCGAATCGGTGAAGTGAAGAATCGCTGGCAACTGATCGGGCCTACGTGCTACCACGTTGAACTGTGGAATAAAGGAGAACAGATTCGCCACCTCGCTTAGCAGCTTCGTCCGAGCCGGGTCGGGCAGATTTTGGAAATCGTCATCGTCAATAATGAACAGCGTCTTGGCCATCCTCACACCTCCAGTGCCTTTTTTACGGACGCGCAATTTGCCTCTATTGGTTAAGGCGCATTGCAGCAGAAAAGGGGCTCAAAATTCTTACTCGGCCTGGGATTGCAAGAGCCACCAAATGCAACCCCGGGATTGACTTGCCGGTGCCCGACGACTATCGTTTCCAGCAACTCCCCCATTGCCAGTAAGACGTCTATGGCCCACTTGCCCTCCGAATCGGTGCGTGTCTTGCTCGCCAAGTGGAACACGGGAGACCAAAAGGCGCTCGACGGTCTCGTTCCGCTGGTCTATCACGAGCTTCATGCTTTGGCTCACCACTACCTGCGAGGAGAGCGCTCTGACCATACGCTCCAGACGACAGCACTGATTCACGAGGCGTATTTGCGCCTGGTACAGCAGGGGCCGTTCCCGACAGAAAATCGTAATCACTTTATTGCGATCTCAGCCACGCTGATGCGACAGATTCTGGTCGATTACGCTCGCCATCATCGCGCAGATAAACGCGGCGCCGACTGCACCATAAGGCTGGAGGACAATGTCGACCTGGTGTTGGAAAAGGAAAACGATGTTGACCTGCTGCTGCTCGACGATGCGCTAACCCAACTCGCCCAACGGGACCCACAGCAGAGCCAGATCGTTGAGTTGCGGTTTTTTGCCGGTATGACGGTTGAAGAAACGGCTGCCGTCATGGAGATCTCTCCCGCGACCGTGAAACGTGACTGGGCAATGGCGCGTGCTTGGCTTTCACGCCACATGAAAGGAGGAGATCGTGGAGACAAAGGCAGAGTGGCAAAAGATTAAAGATCTGTTCGGAGCGGCGCTCGAACGGCCCCCCGCTGAACGCGATGCATTCTTGCGCGAGGTCTGTGGCGAGGACGCAAGCGTCCGGGAAGAAGTCGAGTCTCTCTTAAAAGCCCACGATTCCGTCGGTGGAATCTTTGAACGCCCTCTGAACATTCCGTTTCCCGGAGCGACAGACATTCACTCCCTCGGTCCGTATCGGCTTCTGGAAAAGATCGGCGAGGGCGGCATGGGGCAAGTGTGGTTGGCCGAGCAGTCCGCCCCTCTTCAGCGGCACGTGGCTTTGAAGCTCCTTCGCTGGGGCACATACGACGATTCTTTGATTCGTCGCTTCCAGGCTGAGAGGCAGTCCCTTGCAGTAATGGACCATCCCTGTATCGCCAGAGTTTATGACGCCGGCGCAACTCCCGACGGGCAGCCTTATTTCGTGATGGAGTATGTCCCGGGCGTGCCGATAACAGACTATTGCGACCAGAAACAGATGAAAGTCGGAGAGCGGCTCGAACTGTTCATCAAGGTCTGCGAAGGCGTGCAGCACGCGCACCAGAAGGCAATCATTCATCGTGACCTCAAGCCGGCGAACATCCTCGTGTCAGATATGGACGGTAAGCCCGTTCCTCGCATCATCGATTTTGGATTAGCCAAGGCACTCGATGCTGAGGTTGTGGGTCAATCGCTTCACACAAAAGCGGGCGGTCTCGTGGGAACACCGGGATACATGAGCCCGGAGCAGTGCGACCCAGTCGCTCAAGATGTGGACACGCGGACCGATGTTTATTCTCTGGGCGTAATCCTTTATGTGTTGCTCACCGGCGAGCCGCCTTTCGATGTAAAGGAGCTGAGGAAGAAGCCCTTTCACGAAATGCTGCGAATGCTGCAAGAGCACGATCCGCTGCGGCCCAGTACGAAAATCGGTTTAGCTACGAAGAGCTCTTCAGCAACGGCCTCCGCGCGCGGCACGGAACCGAAGCAACTCGCCAGCCAACTCCGCGGCGATCTCGACTGGATCGCGATGAAAGCGGTCGAGAAAGACAGGACGCGCCGATATGGAACCCCGTCTGACCTGGCCGCTGATATCAGTCGATATTTAAGGAATGAACCGATCACTGCGCGTCCGGCGAGCCTTTCTTACCGATTTCAGAAATATATTCGACGACACAGATACAGCGCGGCTGGAGCGGCAATATTTGTTGCCTTGTTAATCTCTTTTGCGATGATGCAGACCATTCAGCTGCAGAAGATCAGGCGTGAACGTGATCGGGAAGACCGGATTGCGGAGTTCATGACGGGAATATTCAAAGTCTCGGATCCAGGAGAAAGGGTCGGCAGTAAGGTTAGTGCACAAGAACTACTCGACAAAGCGACAAAGGACATCGATACAGGTCTGGCTAAAGATCCCGAATTTCAGAGTCGAATGATGAACGTCATGGGAAGGGCGTACTTGAACCTGGGACTTTATCCTGAGGCACAGTCCCTATTCGAACACGGCATCAAGGTGAGTGGGTCTGTGCTTGGTCAGGAACACAGGGACACACTCCATATGATCGGGGAGTTAGCATGGACGCTTTTTGAAGAGGGACGTTTGCCTGAAGCCGAAAGCATGCAGCGCAAGTTACTTGATACCAAGCGGCGCGTGCTCGGACCGGAGGACACCGACACTCTTGCAACGATGGGCAACCTGGCCGCGACGCTCTGCGAGGAGGGCAGGTGCTCGGAGGCACTGACATTGGGTCGGGAGCAGCTCGATATTAGGCGGCGCCTCTTTGGCCCGGAGGACTTCTATACCCTCGTAGCTATGGATAACCTCTCGATCATGCTTTCTCGCTCAAACCAATTCGCCGAGGCGGAGAAGCTGGAACGTGAGACCCTTGAAATTTCTCTCAGAGTCTTCGGTCGCGAAAACCTAGGGACCATCAGCTGTATGACCGACCTCGCTGATATTGAGAGAGATATGGGCCGAGATGAAGAAGCCTTAAAGCTTTACCGCGAAACGCTAGATTTGGAACAGCGTGTCCTGGGTCCAAGGCAGCCCCAGACAGCCGAAACCAGATATAGCTTGGCATGCATTCTGGCGCGGCGCGGGCAGCGAGACGAAGCGGTCTCGAATTTGCAGTATGCCATCGATCACGGGCTGCAGCCCAGGATGGATCTGCAGATTGAAAAAGATCCTTTGCTGAGTTCCCTTCAAGGCGATCGGCGCTTCGCTGCCTTGGTGGCGCACGCTAAGAAAGTCGCGCAGTCCCAAACCGCCGCTCCTCCGCAAGAAACCAAGTGATCTCGGCCTCCAAGAAGTGGCTCAACTCGACTCTGCGGCCATGGGCGCGGGCATCAAAGCGCGATTTTAACGCTTTGGAATGTTGCCTGTCGAAAATGGGCCATTTCACGCATTGACTTCTGGCCTTCGATATCACCCTTATGCATTCTCAGGTAGGCCAGACCACGCAGGTAAATCGCATCGGGGAAGCACGTTCGTATGCTCAACGCCCTTGGCAGGCTTATCGCGGTGGAGCGCGATCATGGCTTGTATCTGGTAGCTGTACGGCATTCCAGATTGTTTTCCGTTTGGAAGGGCTTTCGAAGTCTCCGCGGCGAGGTTCTCCGCTGCAGCTTCTACCACAGAACCTGTTTCACGAAATCGGTATTCGGTAAATGTTTCTCCGAATGTTCGCCTTGGTGTACGAGTATTTCTCCGGTCCAATCACGGAATCCACTCTCGTTGGCAGGACGGCCCCGCGATTCGATTCTTTTAAGTCTTCAGGGCCGACGAGCCCTTCCGGCGGCAAATCCGGCAGCCCGCGCCCGCCATTCACAGGCAACAAGTAGGTTCGCGGCTCGTTAGGTGGCAATCCGAATTGCAGGGCCAAATACTTCCCATCCACGCTCCACCATACTAAACAGGCCCTGCACACCAGCACTGGTCTTCCCCCGCCGTTCGGGTAGGCGAGCGTTTGATAAGGATGATTCTTATCCGCGTCGTCCTTCTCGAAGGTCACTATCCATCGCCCGTCCGGAGACACCGCCGTCAAATCCAGAACTGCCTGCTCAAGCAGTTTCTTCCTGCCCGATCCGTCCGGCTGCCGCGTGTATATGTAATTCTTTCCGCTCTCGCTCGCCCGGTAGACCAGATTCCCATTGGGCAGAAACATCGGCGAGTCCTCGTACTCCACGGACGGTAGTTGCTGAGGCGAAGTCCGGTGATCCGTCGATGCAATCCACAAATGCGCAATTCCCTTTTCGTCCTTCTGCACAAAGGCCACACGGTTTCCGTCCTCTGTTACGGCGTAGCTCGCGTAGTGTTCTGGAAGGGTCTCGTCTATCCGATACCCGGGTACGACCCGGTCGCTCCTCCCGCTCGTCAGTTCAGTGGTCCACAATTCGGCGACGTCGTTCAACCCAGCCCTGTTCAAGTAAAACAGTCTTGTTCCGTCCCTTGAAAGTGTCGTGGAAAGCGCATCTCCCTCTGACGACATCTGGTGCTCCCCTTTTTCATCGTGAATCCAGACCGTCGAATACTGTGTTCCCACCGACGTTAGAAACGACCTGCCATCCTGTGCCATCGAGATCCCTTCCTCTTCCGTTGGCCCGGATGTCACCTGCTCAGGTTCTCCTCCAAGGAAGCGTTGTCTCCATATGTGAAACCGCCCTCCCTGTTTCGTGCTCAAGTAGATCCACTTTCCATCCGGCGACCAGGCCCCTGTCGAACACGTCGCGCCTGCGGGCCCAACCAACTGCTCATTACCGCTGCCATCGAATGGCACTACGCGGCATTGCACAACTTCGCCTGTCTCGTTCATCTGATTGGCTATCAACACCCACTTTCCGTCCGGTGTCAGATAAGAGTGGTGGGCCATGCTCCGGTTTCCCGCAGGCACATACACATCCCGGCTTTGTCCTCGACCCTCATCGGTCGTCACCACCCCCATATGCAACCCGCTTTTGATCTCCGAAAACAGAAGCCGCTTTCCACTCTCAATCCACGTCAGCGACGACGCGTTGGGCAACATTAGGTGCGGTGCCCCTCCCAGTACGGGTACTTCCCAGGTATTCCAGGGGTCCGCCGTGCCATAGTCGATCCGGGTCCCGTCCGGTGAAAATGCCGGACTCAACTTCAACAGCTTGTCGTGCGTCAGTTGGACCGGCTCACCTGACGGCAGGATTTTCACGTACACGTCCCCCGGCCCCAGCAACGTGCCGCTCCCCCTGATGAATGTGAGCATTCTCTCGTCCGGCGACAATGCCGGGTATACTGCCGCATCGGTAAAGAAAGTGAGTTGCTCCCATTTGATCTGGCTCGCTGGTGCAGTTCGCGTGCCTCGCATGTATAGATAAGTCGCGAGAGCCCCGATTAATAGCAAAACCCCGAAGAATGCGAGCGAGAGCATTCCTCGGTGTCTTCTCGCTTCGCCCAACGGTGTTGCAGCACTTGATGACCGTCTAGACGCCGCTACCGTTCCTGGGCTTGCGGCGGGGGCAGCGCTCGCGTCTACCGAGCGCCCAGACTCTGTGTCCCGCTTCAGCCGCCTTAGTTCGGAACGCATATCCGAGG
>Ga0207114_1134_pt1 | contig 20047 bp, 13 predicted proteins | sample Alteio_BWMinHeat_70_FD_153560 | JGI IMG/M metagenome (GOLD analysis project Ga0207114, IMG submission 153560) | Enriched cells from forest soil in Barre Woods Harvard Forest LTER site, Petersham, Massachusetts, United States -... | ecosystem: Environmental > Terrestrial > Soil > Temperate forest >... | reverse complement strand
GTTAGGCTGATGCCTGGGTGCCATGCTTTCGCGGCCAATGAACAGCTACGTGCAGCAAAACCGCTGGCTGGCCGCGAAAGCATGCCACACGTTCGTGGAGGCTTTACGCTCATCGAGCTGCTGGTGGTGATCGCCATCATCATCGTGTTGGTCGGCTTGGTGATCGTCGCCCTGCCCAAGGCGCTCGATCCCGCCAACGAGGCCGCGACGCGAACGGACATCACCCAATTGTCGGCCGCCTTGCAAGCGTTCGAGACCAAGTTCCAGGTGAGCTACGTTCCCAGCCGGATTATCCTGTGCAAGTTCTATGCAAGTTACATCAACCCCGCCACCGGGCAACCGTGGACTCCCCTGCACCAAGACTCCATTGATTATTTGACGCGCCTCTTTCCGCGGATCACGACCCCCGGCGGCGTCTGGGGCACGATCGGCATCGACTGGAACGGCGACAACAACATGATCGATCCGCTGATGGGTCCGAACGGGATCGCTGTCAACGGCGCCAATCCGACGCCTTTCGTCGGCTTTGCGCTGGAAGGCGAGCAGTGTCTGGTGTTCTTCTTGGGCGGCATTCCACAACTGAATCCGGACGGTACCTACACGGCCACCGGTTTTTCCAACAACCCGACTAACCCCGCGCAGCCCGGCGGCCAACGCAATCCCCCCTTCTTCGAATTCAAAAGCCAGCGGCTGAAGCACTGGACGCCGCCCGGCCAGCCGGCCGGCTGGGACGGCACGGCGCCCGGTTTTCCCTCGTATATCGATGGCTTCGGTCAAACGCCTTATGCCTACTTCAGCTCCTATCGAACGTCGGAGAGCCAATCGAACGGCTACAACCGCTACGTGAATTATTCCAATCCTTATTTACGTTTGTGGCCGGCCCAGACTAATTGCGGGCCGGTCACCACCGATTGCCAGGCGCTGCCGTTCACCAAGGGGAAGCCCGTCGATCCAAACAAGCTTGGAGTTTTCCCGTACGCTCAGTCAATGGGATCGGCGGGCGGACCGGCCTATTTGAACCCGCGAACATTCCAACTTATTTCCGCGGGCAAGGACCTGTATTTCGGCCAGGGCACCGTGATTTGCACTTACCCCGGCGGACCTCCCGGCAGCTTGTATTGGTCGGGCATGCCGCTGTGGTCGCCAGTTAGCGCCCCGAGCGTCTATCCGCCCGGAGAACTAGGCGGCGGCGATGACATTGCCAACTTCCACGATCGGCTCCTGGGCGTGCCGACACAGTGAGGAACTGACATGAGAATCCAAACCAGCGGCTCTCGAATTCGACAGACTGATTCCCCTCTCCCCGGGGGGGAGATCGCTAGGGTGAGGGGGTGCCGTCCCGCCTTCACGCTCATCGAGCTGATCATCGTCATCACCATTATCGCCATCCTGGCGGCGCTTACGACCGGCGCCGTGATGCGCTATTACAGCGTGCAGCAGCAAACGAATACGGAAGTCACCATTAGGAAGGTTTACGAGCATCTCAAAGACCAATGGGACACCGTGGTTCGGCAGGCGGACAAGGTTGAATCTATTTCCCCGCAAGCGATGGCCATTGCGGGCGGTCTCGGTTTTGAGAAGCAAGCTCGAGTCATTCACATCAAGCTGCGCTTGAAACAAGAGTTCCCGATGGATTTCACGGAGATAATCAGCCCTTATCCAAATGACTTGCCTCCGTTGCAAGTGTATAAGGATGCTCTGGCGAAGATGTCGAGTGCCGGCAGTATTCCGTGGTATCAGCCATCGCCGACCTATCAAGTTTCGCCACTGGAAAATGCCACCTGCTTGTATTTAGCCCTGCAGCGTTCGCGAGGTGGATCGTCACTGAATTTCGACGACTTGGGGTCCAATGCCGTTGCCACCGACAATTCCGGCTACCAAAAGTGGATTGTCGACGGCTGGCGAACTCCGCTTATTTATTTCCGCTGGGCTACCAAGAACACAGAGCTCGACGGGCTCAATCCCACTGCCCCGGGCACGCCGCAATTCACTTATCGCGATCCGCAAGATCCGACCGGCGCTCTTTTTGATCGCAATTGGTGGATTCCTAATCATAATTACCCGGCTTGGACGTCATTCGAAACGCAATGCCACCCACTGCTTCAGATCAGGCTGACGACGCCTCCTGATCCGACGTGGCCGTACGTTCCAACAACGGGGATTGGCTTCCCGTACAACAGCGGTCCTTTCGCAAATCAACCACCCCCGGTTCCTCCGGTGCCCTATTTCGTCTGGGCTTATGAATATTACACAATCCCAGTTGTTGCTTCCGCTGGCCCCAACAAGAACTTCGGCATTGCCTTTCCAGGTCTGAACAACCCAGCGCCTGGAGTGTTCTTTTCCTTCCCCAACCCGATGGTGTCCGACAACAGCGGCGACGACAACGACAACATTTACAGTTACCGGCTGCGCTTAGGCGCCCGCGGTGATTGATCCCGACCATAAGGGAGATGAAGAACCATGTTGGCTTTTCGAACTCGAAAGACACGGAGACACGGAGACACGGAGACACGGATTCGCTCCGCCTTCACGCTGGTCGAAATGCTGATCGTCGTGTCGATCCTGCTCATCATCACGGTAGCGGTGGTGGCCGTGGCCCCGCGCTTCACCGACGACCGTAAGCTGAGCCGGGCCGCCGACGGAATGGCTCAATGGCTTCTGACCGCCAAGCAGCGCGCCCTTCGCGACCAGATCCCCACCGGCCTCCGCCTCTTCCCCGACCCGCAGCACAATGGCCTTGTCACGGAGCTGCAATACATCCAGCAGCCGGATGACTTCAAGGGCGGCCAAATCATGGTCGGGCCGAATACCTCAAGTCCTTCGGGTTTTGCAGCAGTGGGATCCGGGGTCGATTTCACCGGCGGTTTTGCCGACCCCACACTTTGGCCAGTCCAGGCGGGAGATTACCTGGAAGTGAAAGGGAACGGCTTGGTGCACCAGATCATTGGAGTGCAAAGCGGCGGTTTGATTCTGGCCCCTGTCGCGCCTTCGCAGATCGGCAATCTGACTTCCGGCAACAATCAGGTCCAGCTCACGAATACCAACCAACTAGCGGTTGGCATGTCGGTTTACGCGGGCGCAAATCAGCTTGGCACAATCACCGGCATCATCAACACGATGGTTCCTCCTTCGATTACTCTGAGCCAGCAGGCGTCCGCTAGCGGGCCAACCCAGTTAACATTCTTGCCCCAATACTCAACAAGCTCAACTTCCGAGTACCGCGTCATCCGGGCGCCGCGGGTGCTAACTGGCGAGACGCCCTTGCAACTGCCCGCCGGCACCTGCATTGATCCGAATCCGAAACTGGCTGGCGACACGAACGGCTTCGGCGTCCCCGCTGACATCATGTTTTCGCCTCAAGGCGGCGTCGTGAACTCCGGTGGCCGCGACGCCATCATCCTTTGGGTCCGAGACTACACGAAAGACTTGGGTCCGCAACTGCTGCCCAATCAACCGCCCAACACTTATCCGATTTCGACTTGGCCTCCGGGCGGTGCCCCCGGCGATCAATTCGTGGTCCTGATCCAGACTCACACCGGCTTCATCGCCCAACATCCGGTCAATACCAGCCCTGGCGGCGATCCGTACTTATTCACGAAAGACGCTCGATCGTCGGGACTATGAAAAAGAGTCAGTAGTCAGTTGTCCGTAGTCAGTAGCAAAAAAGGTTGAGGAGTCAGCAGCCAGACAAGGGTCCAAGCAAGAATGAAATACGGCATGGAAAAGCGAAAGCACAGGACCGATTTTACCCCGAAGGGGTTGGATATCAAAGCCGGGGGTCGCGCTTCGCGCACCCCCGGTAACAGGCCAACCGCAAACGCCCTTACCCCGAAGGGGTTGCATAAATCTGGCGGCATGGCTTTATGCAACCCTTACAGGGTAGATGTCCGGGCTTCTCGTTTTCCCAGGGTGCGCTTCCGCGACCCTGGGCTTTGTTGTGCAACCGCTTCGCGGTAGGCCGACAGATGGACGAATAAATGACAAGTGACCCACGACAAACATAGGCGGACTGGCGAACCGGGTTGCATAAGCGCCCGGAGTTACGGACAGAAGAGGAGACAAAATCATGATCCATCCAAGAACACGAACAGGCGCCACGCTGACCGAGGTGCTCGTCGCCATCTTCGTTATGGCCATCGGCCTGTTGGCGCTTCTGACGCTCTTCCCGCTGGGCGCCTTGAGCATGGCCCAAGCCATCAAGGACAACCGCACCGCCCACTCCGGCAAGAACGCCTTCGCTATCTACGAGGCGTACAACAGCGGCGTAGCGGGCACAACCGGTTCCGGGATTCATAATGATCCATTCGTGACGAATGACGCGACCTTCTTATCGTATTTCACGCCACCTAACAGCGTCGCGGTTTTTCAAGGAGTGCCTGGATCGATCCCGCCCAATTCGCCAAGTTACTTTGCGAATCCGTACCCAGGTTTTTCCCAACTCCCCACGAGCGCGCCGCAGCCAGGGGGTTTATACCTGGCGCCGGACTTGGTCACGTTTTCCTTCGATGGTGCGAGCTATCCAATTTACGTCGATCCTTGGGGTTGGAACTCGCTAAAATCGTCGCCGACTGCCGTAGTAGCTAACGCCAACGGCGTTCCAGTTCCTTACTGGACCGTCGGCAATATCCCCGTGCCTGGCACGCCACCGAACGCCAACTTCCCGTTTGGCGGCTTTAGTTCCATCCCGCGCTTACCCCTCAGTGGCTTGGCGACCGCTTCCTTGCCTAATCAATGGCTTGACCGCTGGTGCACGCTTTCGGACGACATCACCTTCAATGAAGACGGCACGCCATCGACGACCACCGGCGCCATCCAGCGCGAGAACCGCTACACCTGGGCTTGGCTGCTCCGCCGACCCAAGGCGAACGACTCCACGGTCGTGGACGTGACTGTCGTTGTTTACAGCGGCCGAAGCCTAACGAGCCTGGGCGAAACGCCATTTGTCGCCGGAATCAACCCCTACACCGGAAACGCTACCAACTTCGTTTGGTTTGATCCCAGCAGCAAGTTCGTAGACATTGCCTACTCGGGAACTAAGCCGTCCATTCGCACCGGAAGCTGGATTTTGGACGCGACCATGGAGTATTACAATCCCGCCGCTCAACTCAACGTCCCTGATCCTCATGGTTTCTTCTATCGCGTGGTCGGCGTGACGGACGTGTCGAGCAACGTTATGCGGCTGGAGTTACAGACGAACCCCAAGAAGGCATCATTTTATAACACGGCCGACACCGGAGCCTACGGCGTTCTTGTGGTCATGGAAAACGTCGTCGAGGTTTTTGAAAAAGGCCCCGGCTGGCAACCGTAACGCAGTAGTCAGTAGTCAGAGGTCAATAGTCAGTAGCAGAAGAAAGAGGTCGTGAGTCGTCAGCGGTTTGAGCCCCGGAGGGGCGACCGAGACATGAGAGAGCGAGCGAGTCCGGGAACAAGAGAAGAGTGGGAGAACGATATGAAACTCCGAACCAATCGAGCCGGCTTCACCTTGGTCGAAATGCTGGTGGCCACTGCGCTCATCATGTTCATCATGCTGATCCTGTCCGAGGCATTCGTGGCCGGACTGAACGCCTTCCGCACGCTCAAGGGCATCGGCGACATGGAATCCCGAATCAAGTCAGCCGTGACTCCGCTCCGCGATGATCTGAGACAGGACCACTTTGACGGCCGCCGTCGCCTCAGCGATCCCTTGTTTTGGAACCAGGGCACGCCGCGCGAAGGGTTTGTCAACGTGACGCAGGGGTTTTATCCCGTATATTCGATTAACGCGATTACTCCCGGTCTTCAGACGGTTACTCCCCTCAACAGCTCAGGTCAGAACGCGACGCAATGGAGTCTGAGCCAGAACACGATCCAATGGTATACCTGGACGCTTCTGCCTCGGACCACGCTCGCGAATGGCGTGACTATTCCCGGCACTATCTTGCTGGTCGATGCGACCGGGACCCCGGAATATGTCGAGGTCCTAGCCGTTACTCCCACGACCTTTACTGCCAATTTCACTGCCAATCACCCGAACGCTCCCATCACGATTCGGGTGATTCGTCAGCCAGAAGGTGTCGATGCCGACAGCTTGCTTGTCACCCGCGCCACAGACCACATTTTGCACCTGGCCGTCAAACTGCGCGGCAACCGGCAAGAAAACTTCTTCACCGCTCACCTGCCGTGGAACTCCCCGTTCTTTCCCGTGCTGCTGAATCCCGGCCCGCCTCCGCCCACCGTACCCAATCCCAATTACACCCCGACCACGTTTTTCGATCAGGCAACCGATGGCCGATTTCAGGACCAGGTTTCATCCCCACCAATCACCGGATATAAGACACAGTGGGCGGAGATTGCCTATTTTCTTTGGCCGAACGGGACCAGCGCCAACGGCACGCCTCTCTTCGCCCTGTACCGCGCCGAATTCAAAGTGGTGCCGGATAACCGGTATGTCAACGGCTGGGTGTACAATCCGCCCGTACCCCCGCCGATCGCTTCCGTCAACGGCTGGAACCCCGTGACGGGTGACGGCTATCAAGAAATGAGTGCCCGCAGCGGTTCCACAACGATCGGCGGCGTGACGTACAACACCTACTATTTTCCAAGCCCGAGCAGCCTGGCCAACATGAGAACGACGGCATTGGGTGATAGCCAGCCTGACCGGACCTTTACTTATTTCTACAGGGCTGAAGGCCGAGGGCCATTCGACCCGAGCGCGGCCGAAATCTGGTCGGCGACGCTCATCGCCACCGACGTCGTCTCCTTTGACGTGCAAATCCTGTCGCCGCAGTCGGGCGTCGCGGATTTCACGGACATTCCCGGCGGCGTGTTCGACACGGCCATGCAGCAACCCTACACGATCAACGCCATCAAAATTACCCTGCGCGTCTGGGACCTGAAAACCCGCCAAACCCGGCAAGTGAGCATCATCCAGGACATGTAAGCGGAGAAATCCGAAAGTCGAAATCCGGAAAGGGGCCGAGAACAGAGAGAACCGTGCATCGAGATTGTAATTCGGAGAGATTTCAGAGACTAATTATGGGATTTGAGAGGCGTTAAGTTCGAAAAAAAGAAGAATCAAGCCACGGATGAAACACGGATTTCACGGACGAAGAAAGGCAACAATCCTTCCTATCCGTGTGATCCGTGTTATTCCGTGGCTCCCTGAAACCGAGGTGAATCATGTTGATCCGCACGCATAACTCCCAAGCCACCAACCGCCGCGGCGTCATCCTGCTCGTGGTGATCTCTCTGTTGACGCTCTTCGCTATCGTGGGCTTAAGCTTCGTGCTCTACGCCAACGCCGAGGCCAACGCCTCCAAAATCTACCGCGAAGCCGCCAACCAAAACCAGATCGACATGGAACCCGAGCTGCTCTTCAACATGTTCCTGGGCCAGCTCATCTACGACGTGAACGATGATTACACCGGCGTCTACTCGGCCATGCGGGGATACAGTCTCGCAAGAAGTATGTACGGCTACAACTATCCAACCGCGGGTTCTCCAACACCTCCGCCTCCTAACAATGTGCCCTTTAACGGCACGGGCCGGCTACATACCTCAGGTGGTCCGCCGCCAACATTTATGAACCCTTATGCAGCTGCCGGTGTGCTGGCTAATCCTGACGATTGGTATTTCGTTAACTACATGTTTTTCAATACGGACGGGTTCATTCGGGATCCAGAACGCCTCGGCCCGCAACCGGGCGTTGTTAACTGGCGCACGAACCTTTCACAAAATCCGGGACCCTTTACGGGTGGTTTCAATGTTCCGTACACCTATCCTGACCTCAACAACATGTTCCTTGCGGCCGTCAAAGCCGATGGCACCGTGCTCACGCCGTCATTCCACCGACCGTGGCTGTTCAACTTGGATATGACCCAGAACCCGCCGGCACCTATGACGAATCCTAATACTGGGAAGCCCTATACACTGGCAGACCAAAACCCTCCCAATCCGAATTGGTCCACTCCATGGGGAAAATACATGCTCTTGCGTCCCCGTCCAGTTGATATGGGGCCAGGGTTTCCCTATCCCGAAGACGCAGGCGGCGATGTCAAGAATCTCCCTGGTCCCGGATACCTCGATCCCTCGACAGGCGCCTATGTGAATAATGACAGCATCTGGATGGATCTCGGCGCTCCGGTCATGACCGCGCCCAATGGCACGAAATTCAAAGCTTTGTTCGCACCTCTCATCCTTGATTTGGACGGGCGAGTGAACCTTAACGTGGCGGGGAATATTCGCGGCCTGGACAGCTTTGCCGCTCGTCCGCAGATGCCTTTCCCCGTCCCCCCGGGTCAAAACATGAGCCACCGTTCTAATCAAGGCTGGGGGCCTTGGGAAATTAACTTAGAGTACGTCCTCAACAAGACCGATTCCAACAACGCCTATGAATGGCCCAACATTTTCTTAGGGAAGAACTTCAATCAAGGCCGATACGGCGCCAATCAATGGCCGACCTTCCAGAACAATGCGCTTCCGTCAGGGACTGCTACACATTTCTACGGCCAGGTCGATTATGACGGCGCGGATGAAGGGATGAATTACGGAGTCACTCAATCGGCGAACTTCACACCCGCGGGAAACGTTCCTTTTCCGACCTATCCTGCCACAGGCTACGGCAGCGGATTTGCAGAGCTGATCAACCATCCCAGCCTTTACAACTATTTTCAGCCCAGAGATCCCATCAACCCAAACGTTGATGATAGCGCGTTCGGACCCTCAAACTTGGAAGCGCTCCTCCGCTACGGCGACACCAATTCACCCACGCTAACATCGGATTTGTTCCGACTTTGCCCCCTGAATTTTTCGGATCCTCGCGTCCGCAACCTGGTGACAACTATGAGTTTCGACGTCGATCAGCCGGGCAACAGTCCATGGGTTTGGAACCCAATGGATACAGGCAGCGCTTATAGCTATCCAACCACGCCGCCTCCGGACTACACCAAACCGCCGCAGGCTCCGCCAATATCTTTCCCCATGTTAACCTCCGGCGCCCCGCCGGCCGGAAGCGAGTTCAACGTCGATTGGCGGGCCATCGATGCCCAACTCGGAAAGGTTAATCTCAATCGGTATCTGACGCCGTACCCATCCTACAGCGACTCCACGCATCAGACGCTGACTCCAACTCCTTGGTACCGATACGATGACAATCCCAATGTTTTTGCTCAATTCCAACAAGCTCAAGCAGACCGTCAACAGCTCGCTTCGGACATTTACACAAGGCTGATTAAGGCCACGGGCGCGCAATACACACAGTCCGCGACGCCCCCGCCGACGGAACTGGCGCCCTTGCGCTGGCTGGCCCAGCTCGCGGTGAATATTGTTGATTTCATTGACAACGACGATATCAGCACTCCTTTTCATTTTTATCCGGAAATGACTGACACCAGCACCACTCAACCCGAATCTTGGGTATTCGGCACTGAGTTACCTCATGTCGTTCTGAATGAAGCTCTCGCGGAGTTTCAGGATTCGAATCCTATGCCAATGGGTAGCGATCCAATCATCGTCAGAATCTGGGCTGAGCTCTATAATCCGTATCAGACACCTCCCGCCGCGACGCTACAACAGGATGGCCAACCCGTAATATTGAACATGCCGACTGGCGGACTCTCTCAAATCACGGGTGGCCCGACGATGGCGTATGCCCCATATAAGCTGGTCACGGCGACTGCGCTCTTAACGACACTCACTAGTGGTAATGACAACGTTCTCGGAGAACCTGATCCTAATCCTGCTCCTAACCCTCGTTGCCAAACAAGCGATGCCGACTTTGCGAACCCGGTGAACACGGTTGCAGGCGCTCCCCAGCCGGCCCAAGGACCCATCAATTCACCCTACATCGATTTGCAAACAGGCGCGAGCGGGACGGCTTTCTTCATCTTGGGGCCAAAGACCAATCCAGACACCAAAAAAGGCGCGATCAAAGCGGCCCCTCCTGCAACGCCTTGGCTGCAAACCGATGATATGCAGTATGGGGCTGGGCAAACTCTTGTAAGCCATGATCCCACGGTCACGATATTCCTGCGTCGCCTGGCTAACCCCCATATTCCCTTTGATCCCAATCCGACCAAACTTGGCGTGACGAATCCGTTCTACAACCCTTATATAACCGTTGATTACATGGATAACGTCAAAGTCAACGACATGTCGGGCGGGATGGCCACGGATTCTTCTCAAGGAAAACGACAGCCGTACGCCGGTCATTCGAGCCAAGTGGTGGCGCAGACGGGTCCGCAAAATACAACATTTGGTTCGACGAATATGCCCGGTCCCGCTTCAGGAAACTACGATTGGCTCGTTCATCTCGACCGGGCGTTGATTAGTCCGATGGAGCTGCTGCAAGTCTCGGGATACCAACCCTGGCAACTGACGCACTACGTTGTTGATGCGACCGGAAACAAGTTCCAGCATCGCGTCCCCTGGTTTGATGAAGGTCTTACCACACAGTCCTACCGTCTCTACCGCTTGTTTGAATTCCTGGAGACCGGCCCGCGCGCGGCCGGCACGGTGCCCGGGGGGAGAATCCCTGGCAAGATTAATATCAACACGATTTGGGACCCGGAGATCTTGCTGGCCCTTTGTGATCCGCCAAATCCCTCGGGCTCAAACAACTTTGCATTATCGGATGTCTACAACTCGGGCAATCCCCTCGATGCCAACACGCTTTTCGGCAAACTCATGACTCTTCGAAACCCGCAGATCACTAGCGGTACGGTCATAGGCTCAGCTGACAAGCCCTTTTTGGGGCTAGCCAACGGATTTACTATGCCAAACACGGATGTTCAAAATCCAAGCGGTATCAGCGTTGAAAATAGCCTGCTGCGCAGCGCCCAGGATACGAATAATTCCTTACGCCGCTGGTTCCAACCCGCCTCGCAATATCCTCCCCCGCCTGCTCAACCGCAACCCTATGTATACGACCAATTGATCACCAAGATATTCAATAACCTGACCACGCGCAGCAACGTCTTCGCCGTTTGGGTAACCGCCGGTTTCTTCGAAGTGACCGACGACACGAGTCGCCCCGTGAAGTTGGGTGCGGAAATCGGCAAAGCGGAAAACCGGCACATCCGTCATCGCATGTTCGCCATCGTGGATCGGTCCAATCTCACTTCGGAGTTCAGCAATGCCGGCCGGGTCGGACCTCCGCCGGTCTACGTTCAGATGAACACCTTGTCCTCCAATTACGCGTTTCCAACGCAGAATACTTACGTCGTCTCTAATTTGAATGGTTTTTACGAGGGAATCCCTTGGTCGATCGGGCAATTTACGAACCTTCTGGTCGACACTGGAGCAAACCAGGAAATGGTCCAGGTGTCCGGCACACCGGTTATTCCGCCTCCGAACCCAAACCCGCTCAATTTGCAACCGGTTCAAGGGATTACTTTGACAGGCCCCCTCACCGCCACAGGTCCGGCGCCACCGTTCAACAAGCCTCATGCGTCACCCGTAGCGATCACTCCACTCAGTACCCTTACGGTCGCAGCGCCTGTTTCTGCAGCCCCTCCGACGCCCCCTAGCATAGGACCGGGCCAAGTTACGCTCCAAATCAATGGGACGTCACTCAATGGAATCCAACCGGGAGTGAACGTGATCGTTGATTTTGGAACCAGTGGGGAACCTGCAACAGTGCAAAATGTGACGCCTTATAATCAAGTTGGCCCCACTCTTGCGACAATCACGCTCAATCTGTCGAAGGCCCACTATAACATCGCTACGAACCCATTGACGATTACATATCCGGCACCTGTTTCCGGCAATCCCGGCCCGCAGCCGAATTTCAACATGCGCCAGGTCCCCTGGGTGGTGCGCTATTTCAGCATCATCAATTAACCAGGAGTCCGTAGTCCGTGGTCAGTAGTCAGTAGCTTGAAGAAGTGATGAGTGATGAGTAGTGAGTGGTGTGGCGAGCCGGATTGCGTGAGCGCCCGGTGTTAACGAGCCGGGTCGCCACGGGCGACTCGCTGAAGCGAGTTGCATGAGCGCCTGGAGTCGAGTTAGGAGCGACTTTGCAGACCAGTGCCCAATGGCTAACCCCTAGACGGCGCCTAACAAGGGACGAACTACCACAGCGCGCCACAACGATGCCTAATCACTAAAGTTGGCGGTTTTTCTCGAGGATTTTGCCACAGGTTGCCATTTCTCGAAATGGCGCGCTGTGGGGGTCTGCCGCGAAAATGCTTGACGTCTTCGCTCTTTTCCACAGCGCGCCATTTCCCTTTGTGGCGCGCTGTGCCAATTTCTCGAGAGTTATTTGAAAATCCTTACCGGCCTCCCAGCCGAAAAGGCCAGGAGACCACCTCCTACCATCGTCCATTCCCCGCTCTCGGCAACCCCGGCCCGCAACCGACCTTCAATGCCCGCCAGGTGCCCTGGGTAGTGCGCTATCTCAGCATCATCAATTAGCCAGGAGTCCGTAGTCAGTGGCGAGCAGTCAGTAGCATGAACGAGTGAGTGGTAGAGTGGTGATTGGTCCGCTATCGGAGCCGGGAGCGTGAGCGACCGGTGTGGCGAGCCGGACGGTGACCGGTCGGACCGCTTCCTTGCCTGGCTGAGTGCGGCTATATGGATTTATCGATTGGCTTCGTGCCTCGGCGGGTCTTTGCCGGTTACCTGCAAGAGTGGCGGTTCTTTCGTTGCCCTGAGGGAGAGGGAGCCTTGAGAGGGACTTGACAGTCTCTTCCGCAAAACTTTGATTCACAAGCAGTTACGGCGACTCCAAGTCCCTCTCAAACTGCCTTTTTCGTTGATAGGGACTGCAAAAACTCGGCAAAAAATGACATTTCTCCTAACCATTTGCGATTTTCCAGGCATTTGTGGCGCTTTTTGCATCCCGCCAAAATGAGGCGGACACGACAAACTTGTACCTGACCCAATCGTTTTTATACCCGAGATTGAACCAGGTCCGTCCGGATACGATCCCGCAAACATCTTCTCAAAGTCACTTCGAACGGGCGCTAGTCGCATGCTACCGGCAGTCAGTAGTCAGTGGTCAGTAGTCAGTAGCACCAGGAGTGAGTGGTGAGTGGTCAGATATCAGAGCCGGGTTTGCGTTAGCGCCTGGAGTTCAGAGACCAGAGCCGGAAGCGTTAGCGACCGGAGTGGCGAGCCGGACAGCTGGCCGATCTTACCGCTCCCTTGGTTTCGCTGAATGCCGATATGGATTTATCGACGGCTTCGCGCCTTGGCAGATCCTCTGCCGACACCTGAAGAGTTGCCGTTCTTTCGTTTACTGTTTGCTCCGTCATTCGGCCCTTCCAGACCCACGGCGTGGCTAATTTCCCTTAGTCGCGAAAGACTGGCGGAGGCATAGTCAGTGGCTTCATAACGCTGGATCTGCTGCTCCTTGAGGCCGAGTTTTTGGGCTAGCTCCTTTTGGCTCAGACCGGCGGCGATCCGCGCCTGGATGAGAGCGAGCGGCAACTCGCTCACGGACGTTATCTCGGGAAAGTCGCCTCGGCCAGAACGCAAGGCTTGGTATTCCTCCAATTCGGCCCGAAGATCCGCGAGTTGGCTGCGAATCGCGTCGGCCTCGGCTTTGGGAAGCAGCGGATGCACTTTCCGAGTCTTTTCCGGTTGGCTTGTCAATCGTTCCAAGGCACGAGCGAATTTCTCCGCCTGACTCTTAGTGATCGCATATTGGCGTTCGTTTTTGATCATGATTTACAAACTGCGTAGGCTTAGGAGGATGATCCCCTTCGGTCTTCCCGTCTCTTTGTCCACCTGAAAGAATTCGAGAAAGGTTGAACCCGTGCCGCCTTCCGTCATGCTAACGGGAAAGAATTCTCCCAAGTACTTCCGCTTTTGCGCCGCACGTTTCCTTTCAAAAGTCAGAAAGACGGGGTCGAGAATCTCCGGATCGACCCCATCGGTGTCCCAACAAGCGTCGAAATCTCCCGGCATCTTCTTGGCGCATACAAAGCTGCCATCAATGTAAACTCGTCGGTAACCCGCCGTCCGCAAGGCCAACAACGCTCGTCGAAGTCCCGCGATCAACTTTCGCCGGTGGCGGTTGATCCATAACGATGCCTAAACTCATTCCAAGACGCCCGATGGATTCCCGGTGGCAGATTTCCATCTCGCTCGAACGGCGGTATCATAACACAACATTTTAGTTGTGTCTAGAGAATCGGCAAGAACTCGCATGTGTCGGCGCATTCGCAACATCAACCCGGCACAATCCGAAGTTGCTGGCTTGATTTCCTTTTCGTCCAGACAGCTAGAATCCAATTCGCATCGATTAAGATCCCAATAAGGAGCTTGCGCAATGATCGATATTTCCGAGGGAATCGATTCCCTTACCAATTTCAAGCGGCGGACCACTACCTTCGTCAAGCATTTGCGGAAAACGGGCAGGCCGATGGTGCTGACGATCAATGGCAAAGGGGGACTCGTGGTCCAAGACGCCAAATCCTATCAAGAGCTTCTGCAAAAGGTGGGTCGGCTCGACGCCATCGAAAAGATCAAGCGAAGCATGGAATCCTATGAACGGGACGAGGGCAGGCCGGCGCGTAAAGCGTTAGAAGAAATCCGCCGAAAGCACAGGATCCCGCGGATCGCATGAAATATCACGTCCAAATATCGCCCCAGGCTTTGGATGAAGCCGAAGAAGGTTATCTTTGGATTCGCGAGAACGCTCCCCTTGCCGCCGCGCGATGGTATGGCCGCCTCATGCAAGCCATTGATTCCCTTGAACGCAATCCGGAAGTTATCCGCTGGCTCCTGAAGCTGAGGCGTTTGCTGTGGAACTCCGGCAAATGCTTTTCGGGAAAAGATCGGGGATCTATCGAATCTCTTTTCACGATTCATGGAAACGTTGTGCGCGTCCACCACATTCGGCATGGCGCTCAGAAATTCCTTGAACCCCCTGAGAAGAAAATTGATTAAGAAAAAAGTCCGGCCAGAATGACCCAGTCAAGCGGCCGCCGGCATGTCGCCGGAGGTACTCGCCAAGCTCGGAGCGCCGATGCTGACGGCATTACGCCCTAAGCTCAGCACGAATCGCGTCGGGCCGCCGGTAATTTCGTCGAAGCGGACGTCGCCGCCCAGTTGGCGGGCAAAGCGCCAGGCGACGGATAAGCCCAAGCCGCGGCCTCGGCCCGCCTCGCGACCGGAATAGAAGGGATCGAACATGTGCTCGCGCTCGCGAGCCTGGGGGCCGGGGCCGTTGTCCTCGACGATGAACTCAATACTGGTGAGTGGTGAGTGGTGAGTGGTGAGTAGTGAGTGGTAGGGTGAAGGTGGCGACTGATGGGTCATACTCGTCGGGGTCGTTGATTCCCGACCTCTGATTTCTGACTTCTGTACTTCTGATTCCTGACCCCTGACCCCTGATTCCTGACTCCTGACCCCTGACTCCTGGACGCGCAGGCCGGCCCAGCCATCCGCCGGCGCCGCCTCGATGGCATTCCGCACGAGACAGGCCAGGGCCGTTTTGAGCTGCTGAGGATCGGCGTGAAGTTGCACGGCCGGCGGCTGCGGACAAATGAGCCGTACGCCGCGCAGCCCGGCCAAGTCGCTGAGTGAGGCCGTCACTTCTGCCATCAGAGCCGGCAGGTCGACGGGCTGCATAATCGGCGGCGTCGGCCGGGCGTATTGCATCATCTCGTTCAGAATCTGATGGATTCGATGCGTTTGCCCGATGATGACCTGAAGCGCTTTTTGTTTTGCGGAGTCGGCCTCGTGTTGAAGCAGATATTGAGCCTGCCCGGAGATGACGGCCAAGGGATTGTTGATTTCGTGGCCGGCGCCGGCGGCGAACTCCGCCAGGGAGTCGAGCTTGCGAACGTGCAGCCGTTGCTCGTCGGCAGCGCGTTGCTCCTGAAAGGCCCGATGCAATTGATCCAGGTCGTGCTCCAAGCCTTCGATGACCGGAGCATCGCCGAGTTGCCGATTCTCCGCGGCTATCCGCAGCAAATCGCGCAGGAGAGGAAGATGAACTGGGGAGTGATGAGTGACGAGTGATGAGTGATGAGTGACAGACTGGGTGGCACGCCCTGAGTCTTCGAAGGGAGTGGGCTGTGGCGGCAAGTTTTCAACTTGCCGATTCGCGGGCAAGTTGGAAACTTGCCCCCACGCCTCATCACGCCCTTCTCTTCGTTCAGGGCGTGCCACCCCCGCTTGATCGGGGGTTACCGATGAGTGACCATTGATGAAGGGCTCGCCGATGATTTCCTGCTCGATCGCCGCCAATTCAGAAACAGGCAGCCCCAGGCCGGCCGCCAACTCTTCTGGATAACCGCCGACGGGCAGGTGTAAAGTGATTCCTTGTCGCTGCGCCAAGGCGACGGCGAGTTGAGCCAGACGGAAAAGATCGGGATCGGCGCCGAGGATTTGGGCGGTTTCGACGCGCAGATCGAGATGTCCGGCCACGGCGACCAGCCAACGGGGCAAGTGCCAGCGTCGAGCCAGGCGGCGCGCGATGCCGGCGTGATCGAAACCCCAATGTTTCTGCTGAGCGGTTATGGAATCGTAGGACGGATTTGAAATCCGTCCCACGTCGCTCAAGCAAGCGGCGGCCCGGCCGGGATCGATGGCGCTAACAGCCAACCAGCCCAAAGGCGCCAACAAGCCGGCGGCCCACGCATTGTCCGGATCGCCTCGCCCGGACTGCTCGGCGAGACGGAACGCCAGGCGCGCGAACGTGCGACAGGCATGATAGACGGGCCGAACGGCCGACTGACTCCAATCTACGTAACCTGGGCCGGAGCCTTCCAGCAACCGCGCAGCCTCTAACAAGACCGCCGGTTCATGGACCGCGGCGGGGAAAAAGGAAGGCGGCGACACGGCCTGGTCCGGCGCTTGCCGTAGGATGAGCAGCACCGCGCCAGGATCGTCGCGCACTTCCTCCCATACCGTGGCGGTCGGCGACCGAGCCAGCGCCACCAGCGAGGCGGCGCTCGGACACAGCCAAGCCAAATGCGTGGCGGCTTCGCCCAGTGCTTTCATTTTTGTCGTAGTTACTAGTTCGTAGTCCGTAGCCAGTAGCAATTGTCAGCAGCCGCAAACGGCTTGTGAAGTGTCACAACTTAGAAATAGAACGCAGCCAGTAGCTAGAAGCCCGTTCTTGGGCGGCTGGCTACTGACTACGAACTACTGACTACTGACTGACTATTGACTGATTTGTTACGCCGTGGTCGGCACCGGCTCGATTTCGAGCTGGGCGCACATCCGGTCGATGAGCTCTTCGATGTCGAAGGGCTTGTGCAGGAAGTCGTCGGCGCCCGAGAGCTTGAGCTCCTGGATCTTGTCGTCCTCGATCATGCCGCTGATGCACAGGATGCGGACGTCTTCCAGGCTCGGGTCGGCGCGGACGCGATGGCAAACCTCTTTGCCGTTGATGTCCGGGAGCATCACGTCGAGGACGATCAAGTCGGGCCGATACTCTTTGACCATCATGCCGGCGTCAAAGCCGTTGCCGGCCACGCGGACCTCGAAGCGGCCGTCCTCTTCGAGAACCTTGGTCATGAGCTCGACCAGCTCGGTGTCGTCGTCGACCAGCAGCACTTTGCGCTTGCCGCTTTCGAGGGCGTCGGTGGGAATGCCGTTGTCCTTCATGAACCGGTAGAGCGCTTCGCGCGGAATGCGGCGGAAGCGCGACCCGGGGACGCGGAATCCCTTGAGCTGCCCGTTGTCGAAGCAGCGGATAATGGTTTGCTGGCTCACTTTGCAGATTTTGGCGGCTTCGCCGGTCGTGAAAACGGTCTTCATCTGATTGTCCACCCCTTGACTGGCCCTAAGCCAGTCGCACGAGTCTGGGTCCGGAAGGCGCCTCTCCGTAAGGCGCTTGGGGACCGGAATCCTCCCTGATCAGCCTCTTGCCCATTCCTTAGGCAACTCCATGGCCGCTGGGCCAGCCATGCCGTCATCTTTTCAACTTCGGTGGGTGGTCTAACCTGTTGTTCCCTGTTCCGTAAGTTGCTGGCACAAGCAAGAGAGAGGGGGGTTGCCGATCTTTCCACCGACCGCGATTATAACTAACTTCCGGATCGTGTCAACAAGACTCTTATCAATCCCTTTGCCGTAAGCTGTTTGTCTGTCAGGACTTTCACCAAACACCCAAATTTCGTTATCCAAATGTCAATTCTTGCCCGGAAAGAGACAATTCCACCGTGTTACCCAAACTGTGAAATTGACCAAACTGCCTAATCCATTTCTCTCGGTTCCTTTATCGGTCAACACGGTCTACGCAGTTGTGCAAATCTTCCCAGATTGCCAAAAATGTTCTTTTAGCGCTTCTCCTTGCTACGATGCGATGCGTCGAGGACTGTGATTCCTACCAGTTCCTTATCCCGATAAGTGGAGGAGAACACCTTTTTCATCCAGGTCGACGGTCCGAGTTGCTCGCTGAGGACGCTTCAAACTGATGTAAAGTACATCCGCTTCTTCATCGTAATCGAGCCACATATTGGAACTCGGGAAATGACGAACTTGTTTTGCGAGAGCGAGGCAGCTCGAAACAGCCTTGCTTTTCTGGTTGATTTTCAGCGTCGCCATATGATGTCTCCCCGATTAATTTCATGCGGACAGAATAAAACCTGGTTAGCCATGAGTGTCGGGTGGTAGAATCGAAGTATTCCTGCCTTCGAAATCGCCCCATGTGATCCAGTAGCGGCCGCCACACCGACGACAATCGAACTCGGCGGAGCTCCGGATCAAATCGCCTCCCCCATCGCACTCATCGCGGCACTGCCCGGTTTTCTTCCGGCGAAAGACGTTGATCCGGTGGCACAGTGGGCACCTTGTCGGGTTCATGTTCAACCAAACCATCCACCCGACCAAAGCAATAATCGCGACCAATAGTGCGGTCATGGTCCACACGGAGGTCCTCAACTGGAACCAAGGTACATCATCACCACGGCCAAGTCCGCCGGAGTGATGCCGCCGATGCGGCCGGCTTGACCTAGGTTGGTCGGGCGGATGCGGCTCAGTTTTTCTTTCGCTTCCGCGCGTAGCTGCGGTACAGCCGCGTAATCGAAGTGTGTCGGGATGGGCCGAGATTCCTGTCTTTGAAACCGCTCCACCTGCGCCGCCTGCCGATCGATGTATCCCGAGTATTTGGTTTCCAAGACGACCTGCTCAACTGCATGCGGTGATGACTCAAAAGCTCGGAGGGTCGGGTCCAGCTCGCACAGGTTGCTCCAATCGACTTCCGGCCGGCGCAAGATTTTTTCCAAGGTTTCTTGGCCGTGACGATGGCTTCTCAGGTGCTCGGTCAATGCGACCATCGCCTGTTCCGTGTGCTGGAGACGATCCCACGCTGCGTCGGTCACTAGTCCCACGCGCCGGCCCAGCGGGGTGAGGCGGCGGTCCGCGTTGTCATGGCGCAACAGCAAGCGATATTCCGCCCGCGAGGTAAACATGCGGTACGGCTCGTCGACACCTTTGGTGACCAGATCGTCGATGAGGACGCCGATATAAGCCTGGCTGCGATCGAGGATGAGAGGTAGCTCCTTTTTGATTTTCAAAGCGGCATTGATGCCGGCCATCAGCCCCTGGGCGGCCGCCTCTTCATAACCGGTCGTGCCGTTGATCTGCCCGGCAAAATACAGGCCGTCCACCAACTTGGTCTCCAGCGTCGGATGAAGCTGAGTTGGTGGCGCATAGTCGTACTCGACGGCGTAACCCCAGCGCAATACTTCGGCTTTCTCGAGTCCCGGAATGTGCTGGAGCATGGCTTGCTGCACGTCGTTGGGCAGACTCGTGCTGATGCCGTTGCAGTAGTACTCCAACGTGTTGCGGCCTTCCGGCTCCAAAAAAATCTGATGCCGGTCTTTGTCCGCAAAGCGGACGACCTTGTCTTCGATGGAAGGACAATAGCGAGGTCCGCGGCTCTTGATCTGGCCGGAGTACATCGGCGCCCGATCCAGATTGGCTCGGATCAGGTTGTGTACGGCTTCGTTGGTATACGTGATGTGGCAATCGAGCTGGGATTGCGTGATTGCCTCGGTGGAAAAGCTGAAGGGCTGCGGATCGGGATCGCCGGGCTGGACCTCCAGCTTAGCAAAGTCGATGGTCCGTCCGTTGAGCCGGCATGGCGTGCCGGTCTTGAAGCGGGCCAGTT